>Ga0194130_10005083_pt1 | contig 16183 bp, 15 predicted proteins | sample TA2KigsurfametaG_FD_160084 | JGI IMG/M metagenome (GOLD analysis project Ga0194130, IMG submission 160084) | Freshwater microbial communities from Lake Tanganyika, Tanzania - TA2015050 Kigoma 12 surface | ecosystem: Environmental > Aquatic > Freshwater > Lake | place: Tanzania: Lake Tanganyika... | reverse complement strand
GAGAGCCCAAGTTTTATAGCAAGATCACGCCTATCTATCCGCAAGGATAGCTGTTAACTCGCATCCTTAATAACCTTAAGGAAGCGCTCTCTCCTACCGACTGAAAAGTCGAGTTTGGAGCCTTCCGATGCGGACACCAATGGGGATATAGAAAGCGAAAGAAGAGAAGAGAAGAGAAGAGAAGAGAAGAGAAGAGAGAGAAAAGGTGCCCCGATCGTCCTTGCGAGGAGCGTAAGCGACGAAGCAATCAGTGTATTCTTATCCTTAATACATAGACTGCTTCGTTTCACTCGCAGTGACGATCTCTTTTATTGTACCTCTCCCCTTGTGGGAGAGGTCATGGCGGAGCCATGGGTGAGGGGTATTAATGATTTAAAAATTTCTCGGCTTCAATTGCGGCCATGCAGCCTTGACCTGCTGCTGTAACAGCTTGGCGAAAAATTTTATCTTGTACATCACCTGCTGCAAACACACCGGGGATCTCGGTCGCTGTGCTGTTGGGTTTAACCAATATATATCCCTCACTGTCTGTTTTTAAGGCGCCTCGGAAAGGTTCGCTCATGGGTGTGTGGCCAATGGCAATGAACAATCCGTCCACAGCCATTTCTGAAAAAGCATCGGTTTTAGTATTCCGAAGGCGTAAGCCCGTAACGGAAAGAGGAGCCTCAGTTCCCAACACTTCTTCAACGGTCGTATCCCAGAGTGTAGAAATTTTGGGATTTCTGAACATACGATCTTGAGCTATTTTCTCAGCGCGCAATGTATCGCGCCTATGAATGAGAGTCACGTGTTCTGCATGGTTGGTTAAAAAAATGGCTTCCTCTACAGCAGTGTTTCCCCCTCCAACAATGGCAACTTTTTTACCTCGAAAGAAGAAGCCATCACATGTGGCGCAAGCTGAAACCCCAAAGCCTCTATATTTTTCTTCAGAAGGAATCCCAAGCCACTTGGCTTGGGCACCTGTTGAGATGATGACTGTGTCAGCAATATAATGTGTGCCATTTTCACCCCAGCAGTGGAAGGGACGGGTACTGAAGTCTACCTTTACAATCATATCCTCTACCATGTGAGTCCCCACATGTTCTGCTTGTGCGCGCATCTGATCCATAAGCCATGGACCTTGAATGGTCTCAGCAAATCCAGGGTAATTTTCAACATCAGTGGTAATCATAAGTTGGCCTCCCGGTTGTAGACCCATAACTTGCAAAGGTTTTAAATTTGCTCGTGCTGCATAAATAGCTGCTGTATATCCTGCAGGGCCTGCGCCTATAATTAATACCTTTGTGGTGAGTTCTTTGCTCATCTTGGGAGAGTCCTTATGCCGTTTGGTTGATCACTTAATTACACTTTTACTTACCCACATTCTCTCACCTTGCAAGATTTTTCAACCATGAAAGCAAAAAATGTAGAAATAGTCTGGAAAACCTGTTAGTAAGATAAGAAGTGTGCCGGCTTAGCTCAGCTGGTAGAGCAACTGATTTGTAATCAGTAGGTCGCGGGTTCAAGTCCTGCAGCCGGCACCACGGTATTTTTTCCGGGTTTAAAATTTCCAATTTTTCTAAAGTTCCTATAAAGATTTATGAACCACTCATAAAGTGCATTTTGCTTTTCTTGAGGAGCTGAAATATTAAGAGACATAAGCAGCTGGGATAAATCCCTTAGAACATTTGTCGTTCTTTTGTATGCTCATATTTTATATATTTAAAAAATTTCCTACGATTAAACTTATTTTCTAATATTTATTTAAGCTTTTATTTATATGAAAGAAAAGGAAATATGGGAGATAAGTCTTGTAAAACCCTCATGTCTCATTTATATTAACTTTTTTAGAGAATAAGTCCATTCTAAGGAGCATCAAAGGGTCATGAAAGCAGTTATTATTGCTGCAGGTATGGGATCTCGATTAAAGCATTATTCGGCTGAGAAACCTAAATGTATGCTTCATGTTGGTGCCAAACCAATCATTGAACATTTATTTGATGCTTTAACGTCAAATAATATTCATAATATTGGAATTATTAAAGGACATCAGAAAGAAAAAATATCCTACCCCCAATTTCATGAATTCATCAATACAGCATATACTGAAAATAATATCCTTTGCTCTTTAATGTATGCTCAAGATTTCCTGGATGATGATATCATTATTTCTTATTCGGATATAATTTACACAAAGCACATTGTTGAACAACTTACAGCCTCTCAGGCCGATATTTCGATTGTTGTAGATAAGCACTGGCGCCCCAAGTATATAGGGCGTGACGAACATCCCGAATCTGAAGCGGAAAAAGTTCATTTCGATGAGTCAAAAAAAGCTTTCAAGTTAGGAAAAAATATTGAAGGAATTGCAGAAAATGTTGGCGAGTTTATCGGTCTTTTAAAATTATCTCCCCGGGGCTGCCAAATATTTAAAGATGAATTCAAAAAAGCGAAAGATAAATATTCTCAGAAGGCATTTGAAAATGCGCCTCTCTTTGAAAAAGCCTATCTTACTGATTTTCTTAATTATTTAATTTCCCAAGGATATACAGTAGAATGTGCTTTTGTTGAGGATGGATGGAGGGAAATTGATACAGAACAAGATTTAAAGAATGCAGAAGTATGGATGACACAACAAGAAAAAACCAATTAAAAGCTCAAGGCGCTCTTATTTTGAGTGAACTTAATGATTTGAAGCGCACAGTTGAATCTTGTGCGAAAGAAATTAAGTGGGACGAAGCTGTTATCCAAAGTATTGTTGACGGGAATTCAGAGGTAGAAACGGTTAATAAATTTATAGAAACTTGTTCTGAATACTATCCAATTAATAAATCCCAACTTTTTCTCTTAGAAAATGATTGTGATAAAGGAATAAAGATTTATTCTTTAGAAGAATCTAAAAAAAGTTCACGTATCTTTCAACGGTCTAATCGACATGGGGCAAAATCACCGTATTATGAATATCGTGATACAGTCATGTCAAAATTGAGTTATTTTAGACCCGAATGGATAAAACAGCTTAGATTTGTTTCTGATAATGATCCCAATAATCCAGACGTTATCTACAATAATGGCCATTTTATGCATCAAGTTACCTTTTTTGTTGGTCCTGTCAATTTTTATTATGAAATCGATGGTATAAAGTATTGTGAAGAAATGAATACAGGCGACTCAAATTATATTACTCCTTTTTATCCCCATAGTTTTACAACTCGCGATCAATCTCAAGAAGCATATATTATTGCTGTGACGTTTGGTGCAAATGTTAAAAGATCACTCAAAGAAATTTACAATTTAGGCTTAGAGCGGATGAAGCAATATGTTTTGAAGCTTGAAAATAAACATAAAGCCACCCAATCGCTCGTAGATTATCACCTCGCTAATTGTAGAATGAATAGAGAAATTTTAGCGAATCTTTTGAGTGAAAAAGGGTACTCAATTGACGTGCATGATACGAATAAAGAGCTTTCTGAGTTGGAACTAAAGGGTATTGCTGAGATTCTAAAAGTAGATGTTTTGGATCTTATTCCATTTATGGCTAAAAGTAGCGAGAAGGTTCATGTTCAAAAGGAGGTGGAAACTCAAGCTTTTTCCTACCCTTCAAAAAAGGAACCCCATTATGCTATTAAAGCGCTAGCTTCAGTTGTGGAGATGCCGTTAGTAAAGTCCTCTAAAATAAAGGTGTTAAGTACATCTAAGGAATTTTCTGCAGACTTTAAAACCGGTCTTCACTCATATGTATTTAATTATGGAAGTTCTCCTTGTATCTTTTCATGGAAATATCAGGAACAGTTATATCACAAGACACTAAACCCGGGAGACTCTCTTTATATCCAACCCTTTATTGAGCATCAGTTCAGAAAACAGGATGAAGATTCTCCGAAGTTATATTGCGTTGGAATTCCTGCTGAAATAACTTTGGAAACGCAAAAAGAGCTTTCGCGTTTAAAAGATATTCAGCGCGCAGTCTTTGAATCGAAATGTTGGTTTAATTAAAAAGGAATTTGAAATGAAAACAGTTTATATGGCTATAAGTGCAGACTTCATTCACGCAGGTCATCTTAACATTATAAAAGAAGGAAACAAATTAGGTAAACTAATTGTTGGGGTTTTAACAGACCAAGCTATAGCTGAATATAAGCGCATACCCATGGTTCCTTTTGAACAAAGAAAAGAAGTTGTGGAAAATCTCAAAGGTGTTGCAGAGGTTGTCACGCAAGAAAGTCCAGATTACACAAAGAATATTGAAAAAATAAAGCCAGATTATGTGATTCATGGTGATGATTGGCGCGTAGGTTTTGGAGCAAAAATCCGAGAAAATGTTCTTAAAACCCTTCAGCAATGGGGGGGAGAGTTAATTGAAGTTCCATACACTCAAGGTCTTTCATCTACTTATATCGCAAATGGACTCAAACAGCGTGGCGTAACCGCTGATATGCGCCAAAGAAGCCTCCGAAGGTTTTTACAAATTAAACCTCTGATACGCATTATGGAAGTTCATAATGGTTTATCTGGGCTTATTGTTGAGAATCTAAAGGTTGAGAATGAAAACGGTTTTTTAGAATTTGATGGTATATGGGAAAGTAGTTTGACAGATTCTGTTTCTAAGGGTAAGCCTGATAACGCATCTGTGGATATGTCTTCACGTATAGAGACTATTGAGCAAATTCTTGAAGTAACAACCAAGCCTATAATTGTGGACGCTGATAATGGAGGGAGAATTGAACATTTCAAATTTACGGTTCGGACTCTCGAGCGCTTAGGTGTATCTGCTATTATTATTGAAGATAAGGTGGGAGAAAAGCGAAATTCTCTGTATGGGACAGAAGTTGATCAATCGCAAGATTCACCTCAAGAATTTGCTGAAAAAATTAGAGCAGGTAAGAATGCTCAAATTTCATCAGATTTAATGATTATCGCACGTATTGAAAGTCTGATTCTTGAAAAAGGCATGGAGGATGCCGTGATGCGGGCCAAGGTATATGTTGAAGGTGGAGCTGATGGGATTATGATTCATTCTAGACAGGAAACACCTGATGAAGTTCTAGAATTTACTCGACAGTTTAGAGAATACTCCAAAGATATTCCCCTTGTTGTTGTTCCAACATCTTATGTAAGCATTACAGAGAAAGAATTAGCCCGTGCTGGTATTAATATAGTGATTTATGCTAATCATCTTCTTAGAAGTGCCTATCCTGCAATGGTAGTAACAGCACAGAAGATTTTAAAGTACGGGCGAGCTTATGAGGCGGACGACCATTGTATGCCTATTAAAGAAATATTAAATTTAATTCCTGCAAGCTAATAGAATTTTATAAGGCTGCTTCATTTGTCACAGTAATCAATTTGAAGAAAATGGGACTGCGTATATTTGGTAAAATGTGAAGAAAAGAAATATGACGATGAATTGTTTAGACTTTTATAAATTACTTCAGGAAGAGCAAATTGATTTTTTTGCTGGTGTTCCAGATTCACTCTTAAAAGATATCTGTGCATATATACAAAATAAAGTATGTAAAGAAAAGCATATTATTACGCCAAATGAAGGAAGCGCAATTGCATTGGGCGCAGGATATTATTTAGCTACGGGACAAATTCCTCTTATTTATATGCAAAATTCAGGTTTAGGGAATGCTTTAAACCCTTTAACTTCCTTAACAGATTCTGAGGTTTATGGAATTCCAATGCTATTAATGATTGGTTGGAGAGGAATACCTGGTATCAAAGACGAACCCCAACACATTAAACAAGGGCGCATTACGCCTGATTTGTTAAAATGCTTAGAGATTCCTTATCGTGTTTTACCCAAAGATTTAATACAAGCGAAAGAGATACTGAAAGATTTAATAATACAAGCTAGAAAGCTATCTCAGCCCGTGGCTCTACTTGTTGAAAATGACACTTTTGATTCTTGTAAGATTGAACAAACTGTTTATAAAATTGTGAGTGACATGACAAGAGAGCAAGCATTAAAGATACTCATTACAAGGCTTTCTCAAGAATCCAAAATAATTTCAACAACAGGTAAAACCTCACGTGAGGTATATGAAATTCGAGAGTCTTTAGGACAATCGCATGAAAATGATTTTTTGATGGTTGGATCAATGGGGCATGCATCTACTCTAGCACAGGGTGTTGCGTTGAACTCTCCTCATCATAAAATATTTTGTTTTGATGGAGATGGAGCTGTGTTAATGCATATGGGTTCACTTCCACTGGTCGGTAGTTTGAAACTTAATAACTTTTGGCATGTTCTATTTAATAATGCAGCCCATGAGTCTGTAGGAGGGCAACCTACTGTAGCAGAATATGTTGATTTTACGAAAATAGCTCTTGGAGCGGGGTATTCGGCAGCACTTTCTGTTAGTACTGTAAATGAATTAGAATTAGCTCTACCAACATTTTTAAAAGGAAATGGACCCAGTTTACTCGAGATCCAGATAAAGATGGGATCACGCGCAGACTTAGGTCGACCAAAAGAAACCACGCATATGTGCAAGAATAACTTTATGCAAGGAATGTTGGAAAATCAAAAGAAGGTTGCCTGAAATATTTAATGTTGATATCCATTTATGCAAGATGACAAATTAATAAACATTCACAGTTCTCTTACAAATCTTAAGAATATTATTGCGTCTTATAACTTCCAATCGATTGTTTTAATTTCTGGGAAATCGGCTTCTCAGCAGCCATATGTGCAGGAAAATTTAGCATCCATTATTGAACAATATCACGTTTATCACTTCAAGGAATTTTCAAAACCCCCGGAAATTCAAGATGTATATATGGGTCTTGAAAAAATAAAAAATGCTCAAAACCCTCTTTTTATAGCGATAGGGGGAGGTAGTGTTATAGATATAGCAAAACTAATCATGTTTTTTAATGCTTACAATATTGATCCAGAAGCATATTTCTTGAAAGGAGCTGAAAAGCCATCATATCCTGACAAATTATTCCTTATTGCAATCCCAACAACTGCTGGGACGGGTTCTGAGGCAACACAATTTGCTACTCTTTATATAGACAAAAAAAAATATTCTTTAGATTGTTGTGAAATTCTTCCATCTTCTGTCATTTTGGATCCTTTGTTGACTCTAAGTCTCCCCCCACAAGTAACGGCTGAATCTGGAGTTGATGCACTTTCACAAGCCATTGAATCCTATTGGAGTGTGAATTCTACCGATATTTCTAAGAGCTATGCGCACAGGGCTATAGAGCTTATTTACCCCTGCTTATTTGATGCCGTTCACCACCCAAATAAGAATAATAGAGAAAGTATGTTGCTAGGAGCTCACTATGCGGGAAAAGCTATCCAAATAACCCGAACAACTGCTCCTCATGCATTATCTTACTCACTTACAAGCCACTTTGGGTTAGCACACGGACAGGCCGTATCCTTAACTTTACCTGAATTTTTTATTTATAACTCTCATGTCACAGACGAAAATGCTCTTGATCCTAGAGGAACGCCATATATTCGTAAGTGCATAAATGAGATAGCTCATCTACTGCATGCAAAGACTCCCGAGGAAGCTGCTGAGAATCTCTATAAACTTTTCAAATCCATTCATCTTAAAATAAATTTGGATGAAGTGGGCATTTCGGAAAATGATTATGCATTAATTGTAGATCACAGTTACACCCCTTCACGAATGAAAAATAATCCGCGTCATGTAAGCCGAGAAGATGCTATTGGAATTTTAAAAGCAATCCAATGATTCTGTATTTTGTGAAAAATAATTAGCAATTGTATAAGTTGAAGACGAGGCATGAGCGTAGTTTCCTAATTTGGAAGGAAAGTTAATGAAGTTGAAGCTAAGCAAGCAAATAATTGATACAGTTGATAAATGTTATTCAAATTATTATTCAAAGCTTTCACATGTTCCTTCACACAAAATTACTCAGGATGTGCTAGATCCCTCTAAAGCTCTTCAACATGCTCAAATTCTAGAAAGATATACTACGCTTCATGGTAAAACTTGTCTCGAAGTGGGCTGTGGTTTTGCAATCAATTTTATTGTTTGGAGTAAAAAATATAATCTTGAGGGGTATGCCATTGAGCCCGATGGGGAAGGTTTTGCTAGCTCATTTAAACTCGCACGGGAATTAGTAAAACTAAATGGGCTCGATCCAAGTAAAATATTAAATGCAGTAGGCGAAAATATTCCCTTTGAAAATAACAAATTTGATATTGTTTTTTCTTCAATGGTGCTCGAGCATGTACAAGACCCGTTTAGGGTTCTTGATGAATGTCTTCGTGTCTTGAAACCAGGAGGCATAATGCAAATTTGTTTCCCAAATCATCATTCTTTTTATGAGGGACATTATGGTGTATTGCACCCTCCCATACTCACACGATCTTTTCTTCCATTTTATGTAAAATGGTTTTGCAGAAGAGATCCCGATTTTGCCAAAACTATTCGTACTGAACTTAATGTGTTTTGGACGAAGAAATCTTTAACAAAATTAAGACAAAAATATGATTTTAAAGTTATTACACTTGGTGAGGATATTTTCCATGAAAGAATAACAACTTTGAATTTTCAAGCATGGGCTGGCCTTGGTATTATAAAAAAGGTTTTGAATATTACACAAAAAATACGCTTAAATATTTTACTTTCAAAACTTTTTCTCATTACAAGAACGTGGGATCCTATCATATTAACAATAAGGAAAAATGTTTAAATACAAATTTTATTGAGAGTCTTCTTTCCAATGTTGCGCCGTTGCGCCGGTGTGACCCTTTGCTGTGTCTTGATGTGGGTGCGTAGCACTTAAACGAGGAGATGCAATGGCATCTTCTCCTGCGAGAGGAATGGATTCCTTGCGGGGAGAAGACGATGCGACAAACTTAATTTGCCTGAGAAGATGAATATTTCGAGGATCTTTAAGATTAATTTGTAGACTATGCTTCATTTTTGTTTTTTGTGGGCCTTTTATCATAATTTGACCAATCAAGGGTGAGGCAGTAGGACTTAAAAAGACTTCTGTGGATTCCATCGTCTGTTCATCCAAATTCTCACTTGAGATTAAATAGTCAAAGATGAATTCATTTCGATGATCGTTTAAGTCTATCTCTATAGGTATAAAATTATTGCTTTCTTTAGCATCCAGCAATAATTGCTTATAACTTTTAGGCTCAAGATTTTTTTGATGAATATCCGATGGATCTGGGGTTTTGGTTAAGACTGGTTTTAAGAGTTGATCCGTTTCAGCCTGCAATATTGAAGACATTGACCGAGATACCTCTCTCCTAAATGTTCCTGTTTTGCTGTTAGCAGAGTGAATAGAGATGTCTTCCTCCTGAGTTTTTGGGAACATAATCTTTATATCTCCATGAGGAAGGGTGGAAAATATTCCTCTAGGCGTTATATAATTTATGATTGCGTCCTCTGATAAGCCACCTACATAGACACTGTGCGAAATGACGGATGCCAGACGAGGAGATGTAAGAAATGCTTCAAAAGCTTTTTTTGTGGGATGTCCATAACTGCCGCCCGTACTGATGACGATAAATTCAGGAGAGACAGTTCTTATCCAAGCCTCATTATTTGTTCCATGAGAAGAGGATCCGTGATGGGATGCAACAAGAACATTTGCTTTTAAAAGAGCTGCTAAATTGGAGTCTTTTGAAGCATGATCCATGAGCCGTGTGGTCGTTACGCCAGTTGCATCACCGGTTAAAATGATAGATTTTTTTGTAATGGTATCTGTAATTTTTACAATAATACTATCTGTATTATAGTCATCTGTTCCGTCTTCCTTTGAGGACATGTTGATGGTGGTCGGGTTGTCTTCAAGACTTGTCACATGATTGGAATTAACGGCTAAAAATTTAATTTCAAATCGTGGGTTGAATTTTAGTTTGCCCGATATTTTATCCTCAGGTACAGGGTAGCAAGCTTGAGCTTTTGAATAATTACCTTCTTTCAGAGAATTAGCGGGTGTATTATTACCCTCCACAGCTGTAAATATAGTTCTTTTAAAATTTGCATATATGAGTGTAGAAATTTCATTTGAAGCATTTAAATATTTTTCAGGAGCTCCTCCTAAAATGAGATATTCAAATAGTTTGCTTCCTATAATATTACTGATCCAGCTATAATGATCTTTGTCAGGATGAGTTACAATAATAGATTTAATGGTGTTATCTCCAATATCATTCAAATTGTTACCAGTAACTCCTTGTGTTGTAGCTTTTGAAACTTGTGTAGATTTTTGTAAAATATTAAGAGTAGGGACAGACGAGCTTGAAGTTCTTTCTATACTCGGCTTACCTCTTTGTTCATCTTGAGATCTTATAGGAGTTCTCGGTCCTAGAGCTTCTCTAAGAGGCGCTTTAAATGCGCTGCTTCCGCAATCAACCATTAAAATATCGTACAGTGGTCCTTGCGGTAAATCTAAGACTTGTGAACTTCCATGCTGCGCACCTGCATGTTTAGAACTTGCTGTCTGTGATGCTGCTGATTGAACACTTGCGCGGGGTGAACTTTTGGGTGATTGGCTCCCTTTTTCATCTTTTAGCATTTTTATAATAATGCAATTTCCTTGACCGACATTTTTAACAATTACCTCTAAAGGGGGAGAAAGGTCGATAAAGGAGGGAGGTGATCAGCTCCTGCTGTGATGGAAGTAGTAAGAACCCAAAGCAAAAATATAGGCAACACGAGCAGTGTGGTCTTTAAAGGAAGAAAAATAATCCATCTGTTTGATTTCATATAGAATCTTACATTTTCATATAAAATGTCCTTTTAAATTTAATGAATAAATCAATTAATATTGAGTAAAAATTATTGGTTTTTTTATAAAATGGATTATTAAATGTAATTTAGGATTGTATGGCTTCAATAATAATTAAGAAAGATCACGGCCATGTTTGCTTTAATGTTTTGCTTGGGTTTAGTTATAATGAGCTCCATAGGTTGGTGTGCTGATGGGGGAGGGGATAGAGATAGGCTCGATGTAGCGTCCTTAACAAAAGCAAACAAAGAAAATGTAGCTCAAGATTCTCTACAACCAGAAGAAATAAAATTTAATTTTGAAAGTACTCCGGCGTCTTTTCCCCACCATGAAATTAATGGCATTTATGAAGCATATGGTGGAGGTTTTAATGTCCATGGATCATGGGCGCTTACAACCCGCAAGACAATGCGATCCTTGGCACAATGCGCTCGTGAGGGAGATTCAATCGCTCTTCTTTATCTAGCCCATGCATTTGATCACACACGTTCTGCCACAAAAGAATGTTTCATGACCAAAAATTTATATAAAAGTGCATTTCATGCATTGAGTGCCCGTGCTGAGCAAACAACTAACTTGGAGACTCGAGCTAAAGCAAGATTCATCATTGCTAAAGAATTAAAGGCTCTCGTTTATGTAAAACCTCTTGATGATGGGATGAGTGGTACGGACTTTTCCTTCAAATATTTAGAATCTCTTGAAACGAGAGAAGCCATCCTTTTAAGAAATTTGCTTCGGCTTAAAGACAAACTTGATCCACAGCCAACTCTTGGAGATTTCCTTCATGCGGAAGACTTAAGAATGCATCCTTGGGCTTTGTTGCGTGCTTTAGAGTATACGAATCAGGGGTATATACCACAATTAGCTACTTTTGGCGCAGCTCTCCAAATATATAAACACCCGGCCTATTTAGTTTCCAGGGCGGGTATTTTTGAGGAATTTTATAAGCTCAAAAAAAATCCTTCTCATAAAGAACAGTGCTTAAATCTATTCCAGGAGGCAGGAGATTTAGGGCACCCTCAAGCATATATGAAAATGGTTTCCCTCTTAGTCCCTTATGATACGCAATCAGGTCATTTTGATTTTAGTAAAGCTTCATCTGATGAATTAGAAGTCTGTAAGGGATACTTAGAAAAGGCAACAAGACAGCTCATGCCTGGTGCATTTTACAACCTTGCCCTTTGCATCCATGAAATTCATCAGAGAACGCCGGAGGCTCAATTTTCAGAAAGAGAATCCCTTTGGACCCAAATGATTAAATATTTCAAGCAGGCAGCTCAATATGGGTCCTGGTTCGCTTATGATGAGTTAGAACAGCTTCTTCCGAGCGATGATGAATTCTATGTCGAATTCCCAAATTTAGAGGAAGAAAGAAAGCGGCTATATGCACGTGTGATGGTTTCACAATAATCCTACAAGTTCTGTTTTTTATTTGGTTCATTGGTTAAGTGAGCTGGCTGCCAACAATAAATCTCTCAAACTGATGTATAATGAAAGTGAATGAAATGAGATGAATCTTATGTCATTCGCTATGCATAAAAAACAAGAGGAGAAGAGGCATGCCTAGGGGAGATAAATCAAAATATTCAGATAAACAAAAGCGCGAAGCAAAGCACATTGAAGAAGGTTATGAAGACAGAGGGGTATCAGAGAAAGAAGCCAAGAAAAGAGCTTGGGCGACTGTTAATAAAATGCATGGGGGAGGCTCAAAAGGGGGCTCAGGAAGTGAGCGTATAAAAGATTCTTCTCCAGCGCGTAAAGGCGGTAAAATCGGTGGTAAAAAGCAAGCGAATCGCTCAGCAGCGCAGCGTTCAGCCTCCGCAAAGAAAGCAGCCCGGACACGAAAAGCGCGTGGAAACGGGTGAAGCTAAAAATGAGCTGAGGTAAAAGATCTTTTTTTTTCACTTAGCGTAACTAAATATTTTTACTTAAAAATAACTGTGTAATCATACTTATTTGTGGAGGCAGAGATGGATATATATGAACTTCTTAAATCTGATCATGACAAAGTAAGAGAGATCCTAGAAAAACTTAAGCAATCTTCAGGTGAAAAAGATGAAGAGCGTGAGCAATTGTTAAATGAATTGCGTACAGAACTTTTTAAACACAATCAAGCTGAAGAAGAAACGTTTTATAAGGAGCTTCAAGGGTATTCTGAGACCAAAGATAAAGTTTCTCATAGTGAAGAAGAGCATGAGAAAGTGGAAACTTACCTAATTAATTTAGAGTCCCCAAAAATGAACGAGAAAGAGCGTGAAAGTGTCACACAAATTATGCGAGAAGAACTTCTTCACCATATTGAGGAGGAGGAAAACGAGCTGTTTTCTAAAGCTCAAAAACTTATCTCTAAAGAAAGATCTACAAAACTTGGTGAAGAATTTGAAAACGCAAAGAGGGAAATAGACGAAACAGAAGACGAAGAACAGTAATAAATTAAATTGTTTTGAAAAATTATTATATATAAGGAGAATAAAATGTTGAGAATAAAAATGTATAAAAAACTCGTTATGCTGAATTTTATAAGTCTTTTATTGGTTGGATGTAATACCATGGAAGGGGTTGGCAAAGATGTCAAAGGAGCGGGAAATACTCTCGAAAATGCAGCCCATAAGAATAAGAGACAATATTAATTCTTATTCCAACCATATTTAAATAAAATAAACCCTCAGATTGGGTAAATGGGGGTGTTCATTGAGCGAAAGTTGGGCGGGTAATCTTAAAGGACTATAGTGCTCCCCACTCATCCATAACTCTCGGAGTGAAGTGAGAGGGCTGAGGAAGGAGAAATGAGACATATTAAAAAATGTTCTTTCTGCATGCAAAATTTGAAGGTTGGTAAGAGTTGATAAAAACGAGAAGGAATAATCCAGTAAATAACCACTCATATCAAGATACTGTAGTTTGGTAAGGTGTGTAAGAAGATGATGATCTCTAAAACCTGAGGAAGCTAGATTTAAATGTTGAAGATTCGTAAGGGTAATGATACTTCCCGCATCTATAAGTTTGGGGGCTGAGTGAATTAAGGGAGCCCTCCTTGGATGTGGACTTTCCTGTGGTGCCGTTATGCGGCTCAAATCAAGCGAATGTAGTTTAGGTAAATAAGCAAGAGTGGATAAGCTTTTTATAAAAGGTGATTTGCTCAGATTAATTATTTGAAGGTTGGAAGCAAAAAACACCCACATTCCTTCAATATCATTATTCACAAGTTCTCCGAGAGCAAGAGTGGTGAGATGTAAGGTTTTTAGAGCTAGTCTTTCAAGGTATAGGGGTGTTGCGCGAAAACACAGTTCTACATGGACAAAAAGGAAATCAGTGGGATTTTGTATGTAGTTATCAAATGCCAACTGGGAGGGGATATTAATTTTTTGCTTGAGTGTAGGATCAGTTCTTCTCTTTATCTCTGCAACTTTGCATACACTTTGAAAGGCAAAGGCAACATGTGGTAAGCATAAAATAACATCCCAAAGCTCGGGCGGAAGCTCATACTCCTCTGTGGAAACTAATTGTGTAATTGGTGGAGAAAACGGTTGTGCAGGAATGAAAGGCATAGGAAGCGGAGGAGGTATTTCTTGTGTGGGCTCAAGCTCCAATGAACCAGCATTGCGAATGGGCGCATCACCCGCCGATAAAGATGCAGAAAAAGATAATGAGGGAGATAAAGAAGATGAGGAATGAGAGTCAATGCGTTGTCTTTTTCGGGGACGTGGATTAGGGTCATCTCCTTCTTCCTGAGAAGGTTGACTTTCCATAGAAAAACATCCCTCAATGAGGGAAGAAAACACAATACAGCTTATAAAAATTATTCTGATCATTTTTTTCCGCCTCCTAAGAAAGGGGTGCGAAATGTTTATCCACGTTTGAATAGGCACATTTTACGTGCTTAGAGGACAAAAGACAACAAATGAAGTTTACTTTCTTTTTTGTTCTTATTGAGGCTATTATGTAAATTGGGTTAATATTCTTTACCGAATATATAAAAAACCTAACCAACTCATGCTGGTTAGGTTTTTTCGTGTAGTAAAAGGGTTATTTGTCGTCTTTATCCTATAGGAACGCGCACGCCCAAATAAATTTCATGTGTGGATACGCGTTTTGCTCGCAGAGGCGCTAACGTTCCAGCAAAGTCAGGAGCAGAGGCACCTGTTTCAAACGTCCCCATATCAACATAACGATACCCTAGATCGACATGGAACTTTTGGCACACCTTCATTCCTACACCCAACGTACCATGCCATGTAAAGCTTGATTTTGTATGAGGAACAATAGGAGCAAATGCACCTGGAGATAGACCACCTGCTGCAGGAAATTGTGTTGTTACTGCATCTTTGATTTTATTCCAAGCTACTCCTAAACCGAGACCTGCAAAAGGATTAAAACAATCTGTGCCAAAACCAAATCCTGCTGTATCAACATAACCATCTATTGTTACGGCTTTGTTTTGCATATTATGGGTACGAATATAATTAGATCCTGGGATAGGTAATGCGAAGAATTTAGAATATTCAAAGTTACTTCTTTGGCGGAAATTTATATCAGCGCGGAATATTTTATTAAAGGCATAACCAGCCCCAAAACCATAAACAGATGAATTGTCTATTCTGTTAGAATAGTCTTGGTTTGGACTGTCCCATCCAGCTTGGTTCCCTTCAACCTTGAATTTTGCTTTTCTGGAAATGGAATATCCACCCTCACCACGTATGTAGGCATTTTTAAATTTATGACAGTTTGACATGGCCTGTGTAGATGTATCAGCAGCTGGCGTATGTGCTATCGAACTTTGAGTTAGAACCGTTGCGGCTGTGATTGCCAGCGTGGGCAAGTATTTTTTAAGAATCAAATTTTGTGACATTGTTTTTCCTCCTTTAAAATTTAATCTGCCGATAAATGCAGTTGCAGATATGCTTAAATTATTTGTTTTAGACGAGGAAAATGTCACCAGATAAAATTAAATACAATTTTTATTAAAATTTTAGTGTTGCAATATTGTAACACATAAATTTAGTAAATAAAAATGAACCTAAATGATTTTACAAACAACGTGATATATAATTAACACGGCCTTAAACTTTAAATTTATATTTAATAGGATAAGGCACTTCAAAGGCTAGTTGATAAATTTTTCGAATTTTTTCAATTAGCCTTAGGAGTGTAAAATATATACCTTATGTGATGTGTGATTTCTTAAAGTGCTTGATGCAGGAAACAATTGCAATAAATGAGAAAAGTGTCAAAAGCGTTTTTGGTGGAAAAGTATCAACAAGTTTTTTCATTATGTCTTGCCCCGATAGATTACTGATTTCCTTTTCAAGGTGAGTAATAACTTCTTGTGAGGCGTAAGTTATCGGTTTAGATAAAGCACGTCTTACAAGAAAAAACACGCACCCCAAAAGAAGGAAGGCCCCGGAAATGACCGCAAGAGCATATTCTGGGGTCCATAAGGTAATCAGATAATAATAAAGAGCTT
>Ga0194130_10005079_pt1 | contig 16192 bp, 18 predicted proteins | sample TA2KigsurfametaG_FD_160084 | JGI IMG/M metagenome (GOLD analysis project Ga0194130, IMG submission 160084) | Freshwater microbial communities from Lake Tanganyika, Tanzania - TA2015050 Kigoma 12 surface | ecosystem: Environmental > Aquatic > Freshwater > Lake | place: Tanzania: Lake Tanganyika... | reverse complement strand
CCCCCAAAACCCCAAAACCCCAAAACCCCGTAAAGAGTATTTGAAAAGAATTAGATGATAAATAATTAATAAAAAGAAAATAAAAGAAAAATAGGGGAAGAACTGATTAAGAAACTGACTAATCAAACCGAACTCTTGCCTTGTTGGCTGCCTAGAAATTCATCTTGGCGAGTTAGCCAATCTGTCTTGTTTCCTGAAAGTATAAGATCGCTCAGATCATCTCTCGCCAACGCTCGTATCAACGTGGCGAGTAGATTTCTCCTGCGATTGAAAGTTTACTCTGAGTAGTACTCAGAATTCGAATTCACCATCATCTTGAATCTACTAAGGTGCTTCTTCGGTAACGTTACGTTCTGGCTAAGATCGCTAACTGTTCACCTCTGAATAACCTTTGCTCTCCGGTGGCGCGAATTATAGATCACCTTCGCTCTTGTCACCAAGATTGAAGCCGTCCTGTATCTCAGGCTGCTCTTATTAAGGCTGAGCAGCTCGAGGGGACTTTTTGCCTTAAATCTTGAACTTCCTCTGGCGAACTGGTTGCACGTTTTCAGCGTCAGCGACTTCATTTTTGAATTATTCAGGGTCTTAAGCTCTTTGCTACGTGCGGTTCGGATCTAAAGTGAAGAAATTTGCATCATTTACGGTTGGTTTGTTATAGCCTCTTGATGCAAGTTTGTTTCGGTTGCGTCGAGGCAAGGAATACATGTCATCTCCGAAATCGTCTTCCTCCTCGGCCTCTGAGATAATCTTAAGCTTTCTCATGTCAGATATAGCGTCTGCCATCCTCATTGATCTTTGGAAAGTTTTCAGGTTTTCTTGGTTCACATTATCGTTGGTTGAATTTTGCTATGACTTTCTCAGAGATCTTCGTCGTCTAATTCTGTCGCGTTTACTCTTAGGGGACTCATCTCTTTCTGACTTGCTTGCTATCTGCTTAGACAGTCTTGATTAGACTGACCTGGGTCCTTGGTCTTTGGATGACTTGAAGAAGTTGCTCTCCATCAGTTCTCTGCGACTGTAGGCAACCGAAAAGGTATTCTTAAGTCGGTTCATGCGCACTACCTGCTTTAATTCGACAACAAAGCTGACTAGCAAGAATAATAAGTTAATCGTGAATAGCCCTGTGTAAATGTAGACAGAAGTCCATCCGAACCAGTACCTAACCTCAAGATCAGGCATATAGGGCGTATTAATCATCATATAATAACCTGCACAAAGAATAAAGTATTCGTTGAACAAGTCCAGCCAGTTGAACAAGTAGTTCTGATGGGGCTTGCTGTGACCTAGATAGATCAAATAGAACGTCTGCAGTAGCAAGAAAAGCTGAATCTTAAAGTACACGAATTGATCTAGCAGTACTACGACAAGAACATATATAAGTCTGCGCCATAGGAAGATCGAAGTGTAGTGGGCAGTCGTGGTGTGGTGAGTCTTTATACCATCGTATAACGTCCCGTACTTAGATTTTGTAATTCGGTGGTCTAGCAACTTTTTCTTTTGCTAGATGAAGATCGGTATTCCAATTGCAATAATACCACAGATGACTGCAAACGCTGTGTGGATCGAGAAAATTGTGGCAGAACGAGAAACTCCGAAGAGAATAGCAACAGCAAATGTCTGATGCGATAGTCTAAAGAAAATCTCTAGCACATATCGGATGAAGCTGCTGTAGAAGAGATGTTTGCTCATAGCTTGGAAGAATCTGCGCGCCTCGTAGCTCTTCTTTCTAAATATCATGACGATAAGAGTTATAACAGTTGTGAGGAATAGTAATGCCAAGATCCAAGGGAATAAGCCCAGTGACTTAGCAAGGTTCTTTTCTCCGATGGTTGGATTCAGTGGCTCTTCGTTTAGGTCGATAGTGATGCCTTTTACAAACACTGCTATGAGTGTCCAGAAGAGGTTGGTTACTGAAAGTCCGTAAATAGAACTTTCGTAGCACTCAAAAGTTAGTTGAGCGTTTGCAGGCCAAGCTCCGAAGAATCTTAGGTATGCTATAAGCTGTACTAAATTAACGAAGATCCATACAGACTTAGATAGACCGGCGAGCGCTATGCTTGTAAATATAGCCACAGCCACAAATATGACAGTGGATATGCTAAACATTTCACAGCTTGCTTTCAGAGCATCAGCTGCAGCCGATCGAATGAATTGCTGCGGAATTTCAGAGAGCATAGGCTCCCCACTGAATGCGAACATACCTGATGTTGGGTCAAAGAACATGCGAGGATCGATGAACTGAGACTTAACCTTATCGGGAGTCTTACCAGTGCTCACTTGAAGCGGATAGTCCCAATCAAATCGCACGCTAAACGTAGTGCCAGTAAAGTCAGATAGTACAGGCTTGAATTTCAGAAGATTGGGATCAGCGGACTCCTCGCCAGGTACTAGCTCGAATTTCATAAAGTCGTTGATGTTGAAATCAATCTTGCCTTCTGTAACCGTTTACAAAGCACGACCATTGAACAGGGTTGAGGCCTGATCCTAAGAGTCCATGCTCGTTTCGCCTGCTTTTTAAACTGCTGACGGGAACCTGAATTCAAGCTCTCCAGTATTGGTCATCTTAGATGGTGGAACTGGAGTGACGGGTCTATCTTATATACCACTAGTAGCACGTTCGGTTCGCTACTTTTCAGCAAATTACACCAAACGAACCATGTAGCTATTAACAAATGCTATTTCTTTTTGTTTCTCTTCAGGAAGAGTCATCATGGTCTTTTGATCGATCTTAATTAGTTCACCCTTTGGAATCAATTCAGGAACGTAAATTTCTTAGATCTATTGTATGGGTACTTATTTCTCTTCCAGAACAGTAATATTCAAAGCTTTATCGATACGCGGTAATTCAGCAAGCGTGATTACTCTTGGTTCCACCGGCTGAGACTGCGATGAGGTAGGATTAGCTTAAGTTTCAGGCCCTAAATTTGTTCTGAAAGTATTTATTGGAGTTGCTGTTTGTTCTGGCAAAGGATCGATACACTAGCCACCGGTCGTCTAAATTTTTCCTTTTGCGCACTCTATGATCAGCGTGAAGTTGTATGTATTATTATTCCTAAAATCGTCGACAAGCTCGATAATTATAGGCCATGATCCCGCGAGTTCTGCAGTATTATTTGCCGCTATACTAAACTCGTAGCTTTGCCGAGAATAGTCTATGAAGACCGAGGCTGTGCCCATTCTTATATTAACACTTGATAAATCGTTTTCGGGGTCAGTTGGTTTGAACTTGTAATTCCAAGCGGTTCCATAAGACTTTGCTATCCTGCCAACCGGGATGGGTGGCTCAATCACTGGTGGCGTACCTCTTCTGGTTGCAATGTTTAAGATCTAATCGTTTTTAAACGCGGTAACGTTGAGTCTGAATTCAAGAGTAATCGTCTGAGTCGGATAGCTTCTCATAGTTCCAGTGAAAGTCATCGTGTAGTTGCCGATGAAGTCGGTTGAGTTGGTCTGCACATCGATAGTCTTAAAGTTAACATCAGTTGAGTCTGCTACTTGAGCCCATGATGGGATTTTACCTGTATCCTTGTCTCGTATCACGTAATCGATGATGCCACAAGCTCTTGGGTAGAGCGTTTAGACCTTATCGGTGAAAGTGTCTGTCATAACATTAAATCGCTATCTTAATAATGGACGAGTCAACTCATATGCAAAGTCAGGTATTTTTGTGTTTTTGGAAACGATCTTGGTGTCCAGGCAAGGGTCTAGGACAGAAATGTTTGAAATGAAAGTATAATCCCATGTCTGAGCCTGATATTTTATTTGATTTCTCAAGGAAACGACATAGGTACCTGCATATGCAGGACTTTGTGCGCGAACTTAGAGCTCGTAATCTGTACTAGCTTAACTTATTGGTGCAAACTTCGGTATGGTCCAGGTGAAGGTCTCTGTAGGCACGTAGTCACATGGTGGGTATTATTTGAACGGCTAGAAAGTTATAAACTTTCGGTCGTCAAAGATGGTATATTAGGTATCTTATGGGCTATTTGTAAAAGGTAGATCGAATCGCTCTATAACACAACCAACTGTGATAATCGCTGATATGAAAGTTTGAGTCGTTCCTGTCGATACTCTTACTTGTTTCAAGTATATATTATGCACGCCCATTTGCGAACTTTAAATTGGCTTTACAGTTAAGAATGGTTGCGTGTAAGTCATCCAAGTAGGCAGAGGTGCCTCATTTGCCAATTGCGCAGTTACTGTATACTCGAATTAACATGTTCTAATTGCATCACCACAAGCTCTTGTACCTGCGAACTAAGTTAAAGTTGCAGTATCAATACCTGCCTCAGGCAAACTAAATTTGTCGGCAGGAATCTTCATAACCGTAGTCGTGTAATTGATTGGGTACTGTTAAAGGAACTTAATTAAGCTGCAGTCGCAATTTGCTGCCTATATAGTAACAGTAAAAGTATTTACTATCTACGGATTCAAGATATCTGCAGTAACTGGGTAGTCTTGTAACTCAGTTGTTAGAGTAAGTGTGTGAACGCCAATTAGATTTTCAGCGTCGGTTTGTATCTGTATCTTAAACTCATTAGTTGCTGGTATCGTAAGTATAGTAGCATAAGCTGGAACGTCTGCGCCTTCTTTGAGCTTGTACGAACGAATACCGCAACTTGCCCAACCATTTGAGAGGGCATTTGAAGTTTCGTCTTTCGGGTCAAAAAGTATTTAGTCTTTGAGCTCATTTGCTCGCAACTAATAAATCATATTTGTAGGATTAATTGCTACAAAAGATGTACGAGCGCATGGATTTTGCACGACGATAGTGAATGCAACTTAAGAGTTCCATGAAAGGCTTTAATAGCGTACGGCGTTTTGCAAAACGACGGAATAACTCTTTATGTCAGCCATATTACGCGAGGTAACAGTTAGCTAATAGTCGTTGCCAGTCGTGGGCTTTATAGGCGCACCAGATGGAATCGTCCAAGTTCTTGTCTCGCTAACAGGGAAATCGCAAGGCGGATACTGAGCAAAGTTTGGCGATAGGTTGATTACTAAATCACTAGCTTAATTTACCGTGTACTTTAGATTATCCGCCAATGGAGTTGTTGGAGGATCGATTCTGGTGATCACGCAAGTCACTGTTAGAGTTACGTGGTCAAAAGTAAACGAATCCCTGATTTTCGGCGTTTAGGTTATCGTAAGCGTCTTGGTACCAATCTAACTGCTCACAGTTGGTTTTATTGTTAGGGCATCGCCAGATTTTTTCATAAAGTCCAAAGCTTCATCAAGGACTCCAGAAACCTTTTCTTAGACTGTATATGTTGAAGTAAGATCACAAGTTCCGCCATTTCGGTAGCACGCTCGTATAGCAGGAGTAGTCGATTTTGATGACTCATTAGGAGTTGCTAACTGCAAGTTGATTACGAGCAGCGGCTAGATCATAAGGCCTGTAGTTTTTATTTGAACTATTGGGTTATCCCAAGTAATGAGCGAGCAATCGCAGGTGGCTGGAACAAGTATAAGCTTGAAGTCAGTGTTGGCTTTAGGATAGTTCAAATTAGTTGCTAAAGGATAGTTTACAAAAGTCACTCTTAAGGTTAGAGGGTGTTCTCCCTCAAACTACTCGTTGCTTGAGGTTGCAACAACTTTATAGTTTCCTGCTCCTAAGTTAACTACAGTGACAAGAGTCGTGACAAGATTCGTATTGTCAATCACCTCGTACTTGCGGTTACCACAAATGGTTGCTGTTCCTTATGCTGTTGCAGCTGAGTCCAAAACTTCAGTAAAGGTCTGTTCTTGTGTAGTTCCAAGGACAACTTACCAAATTGGCACTAAAGGTACAGCTGTAATCACTGAAGTTCTACACGGATCAGTAACTTTGAAAGTAAAAGTAATTTACGGCTGGAAACTTTAGGCTCCGTAAGTGATCCAGTTTTTAAAAATAAGGATATAGCTGTTGTGCTTGGTTGGGTCATTTGATACAGCCGTAATCTTGTACCTATTTGTAGAATCAATTGTTATCGGTGCACCTCCTGGAATTGTCCAAGCAAGTGATTCAGTTAGTGTATAACCACATGCGGGTCTCTGGGTGAAATTGGGAGTCAAAGTAGTGACAAGCGCTGGATTGAACAATAAGTATTCGATCATATTGGGATTAGTAGGCGTATCGATAGAGGCGATGACACAAATACCCATGGTAATTGTGATTGTGTTCCATTTGATATTTCCACTATTAGGTGTGCTCATAATTACTTCTATCTTGTATGTGCCTGCCTGTGAGTTGACTGTCCCAGCAATAGTCAGTATGTCTACTGATCGCGTGATAAACACGGGTAGACCAGATTGGCCCTCTTGGATGACGCTTGTTAGAGCAGTTGTTTCACTGCAAGGTGTCTCACCTTATTGATAGCATTTGCGGATCGCTGGGTGCAATGTCTTTGAAGCAGCGTTGGCATTTGCATGCACGATAGTTAGCGTAGCGGACGGTTCAACTAAGACTGTTGTTGAGAGACTCTGAGGTGCTGGTGCATCCCAGGACAACATTGTGCAGTCACATACAGCCGGAGTAATCGTAACTGTGAAAGGAACTTCGAGTTTCGGGTAGGCATTTTTTCCAAGGTTCTCAAGTGTAACAATAAGTTTGAAGTTATGTTCGCCTACCTGATCTTCCTGCATAGTGTTGGTCGTAAGCCTATAAGTAGTACCTTCTGTTACAGTCGAAATATTAACAATCGTTTGTAACACATCCTATCCGGAAATAATCTCCTTCACTTGGTAAATTCGTGCTCCACAAATATTAGGCTTGCTTACAGCATCTGCTGCCGAATCGGTAGGTCTAGTGAATTCTTTGGTCATGGTTTTACCGTTTTCGAGCGCAAAACTTTCGAGGGTAAAAGGCGTTATCACAGTTGTTAAACATGGGTCTGTGACAGTGACTTACCATGTTACGCTGTTTGTAAATGTTTAGGAGGCGTAAACAGCAGCCATTGCTAACGAAACTTAGTAAATGTTGTCGTCTAGATTTCTGCTTGACGATGCAGTTAGGATGTACTTGGTTGAATCGAAAGTCAAAGGAGCCCCTGTTGGGATCGTCCAAGTTCTTGTCTCAGCCAATGTGTAGCCACATGCTGGGTTCTACTGGAATCCTGGAGTAGTGAGATCCATTACAAGGTTTTGAAGCGCATGAATGGTATAACTTTTGTTTGTTGGTGCAATTGCTGCGACAAGATCAGTGATGACACAATCTGCTACAATCACAGTTACTGTCAGCCAAACCTGATTGCCGTTGTTTGGAGTAGACATAGTTGTTTTCATGGTGTAAGTCTTTGACTAATTGTTATTGTCTGGATTGATAGTAAGTAAAGAATTCGCTAATGTCATGAAAGTAGGCATAATTTGGTTGCTATTATCCACAATTGACACAATCGAAGTAGTTTCGCTGCATGGAGTCTGACCAGTCTAATAACATCTCCTAATTGCAGGCACAGTCGTCTTGGAGTTTGGATTTACAGTTGCGTGGACCAGTGTAAGCGTAGCTATAGATGCCCGTTTTACAGTTGTGCTGACACTCTAAGCTGCTGGCATGTCCCAGGTTAGCAAAGTGCAATCACAGACAGCATGGTCTACGATTAAATCGAAAGTCTTTGTCAAACTAGGATATGCAGCTTTACCGATGAGCGGCAAGGATATCACAAGTTTCATATTGTGTGTCTTGATGTCATTCTCATTTGAAGTTGTAGCGGTAAGTCTCTGTGTCTTTTGAGTACCAATCATGATCTCAGTTAATTAGATCAAAGTCTAAGCAGTATCCACTCCATTAATCGTTTCGGTAAGCGTGTAGATGCGAGTTCCACAAATATCAGGTGAATTTACAGCAAGTGCAGCTGAATCTGTTGGCCAGTTGAAGTCTTATGTCGTCGATTAACCGCATTAAATTGTCATATTATTCAAAGTAAAGTCAGTAATTACGGTAGTTAGGCATGGATCCGTAATTGTTACTGTGAATCCTTACTGCGGATTCCAGTTCTGGGTCTAACCTGCCGAATTTAGATAGCTTACCGTGTTCTTAATTATCAGAGGATAGAGTTTGTCATCCAAGTTTCTTGTGCTAGACACTTTTATTTTGTATGGAATAACAGTGTCTATTGTTATCGGCGAATTAGGCGGAATTGTCCAGGTAATAGACTCATTTAACGTGTATCCGCAAGCAGGGGTCTGTACGAAACCTGGATTGCTAAGGTTGATGATCAAGTCAGCTACCGCAAATATTGAGTAACTTATTCCAGTTGTAGGAGCGGGAGGTGGAATGATTTCTGTGATCATACAGTCAGTTACTGTAATTGTTACAGTCGTCCATACTCTATCTGTTATGTTTTCAACTTTTTAGTTTACACGAAGTGTGTACGTCTTTGATTAAGTATTAGTAGTTGCGTTTACCGTGATAACATTATTATCTCGCACCATGAAATTTGGTAAGCTATTTGTAGCATTATCCACGACGTTTGCAATACTTGTAGTTTCGACACATGGTGTAGGTGGATCTGAAATATAACATCTCCTGATAGCAGGCGTTGTTAGCTTGGAATCCTGATTAACAGTTGCCAGTACAATTGTCAATGTGTCTGAAACAGCTTTCTTAACTGAAGTAGTAAGTTATTATGGGGCGGGCAAGTCCCAAGCAAGTAGTGTGCAGTCGCATGTAGCGTGGTTAATTGTTATTGTAAAGTCTGAATCGAGATCAGTGGGATGGCTCGCGTCTGAGTTCAATGGGTAATTATTTAACGTAATGTAAACTTTTAGGTTGTGAACACCTACATCAGCTTCATTCGAAGAGTCAGTTACGATTTTATAGCTGTTGTTTGCAGTTACTACTACAACACGCGCAAAAGTTACTGGAGTTAAGGTTGCATCGCCGGCTTTCACAATTCTGTAAGTCCTTGAGCCGCAAGATCCAGTTCCGTAAGTTTATGAAGCAGTATCTTAAACTTCTGTAAATGTCTGATCTGCAGATGTGCCGAGCACGACAGTCATGTTTTAAATTCCGGTTATTGGCAGAATGTCGGTGGTCTTGCAAGGATCTAGGACAGTAAGCTGGAAAGATTGACTCACAGTCCAAGACTATGCGCCTACAGCTTAATCAGTCCAACTTACTACATCTGTTAGAGTCATTTAGTAAATGGCATTCTTGGAATGGTCATTAGTCTATATTGAGATAGAGTATTTATCAGGAGTTGTTACTGTTGCGGGAGCATTATTGCTTGCACCAAACGTCCAGGTAAGGGCGTGAGTAATTGCGTAGTCACAGGGTGGCCATTGCGTGAATTAAGGAGCCATAGTAAGTGGAACTGCTGCTGCAAGGATATTGTACGTTATATCTGCTGGCTTTAGAGGTGTGTCAATTCTTTCGATTTAACAACTGACTGTTATGTCGATTGCATCCCACACGAGGTTACCATCACCATTTCTGGTTGTTTAGGTCATCGTTAAAGTATACTTTGGCTTATTTGGATTAGTTGTGGTCATTTAGTTTGAAACAGTCGGTGCCAAACTTAAAATACGACTTGATACATCGTTATTGAAAGTAATAAAGTTTGGCAATTCAGTAAGATTTTTCTCAACTAATACAATAGTTGATGTCATATCACATGCTCTCTCTCCAGTGCAAGAACGGATAGCAGGTACCGCAGTCTTAGATGCTTCATTAACCGTTGCCATGGCAAGTTGAGAAGTAGAAGTCTTAGTGATTTTAACATTTAACGTTGTCTTTGACGGTATGTCCCAATTAAGCAAAGTGCAATCACACGTAGCTTGTAAAACCGTAAAAGTAAACAGCGTGCGCATAGTAGGATATGGAGCATTACCCTAAGTGGTAGGGAGAGAGGTAATCAATACCATATCGTGTATGCCTTGGTCCGCTTCAGCCGAAGTAGTTCCTGTTAATTTACGCTGATTAGCAACAGTTGTGGAGGTCACTGTGAACCAAGTCTGATTCGTATCAACACCACCAACAACTCTCTTCACCGTATAAGTACGTGTGCCGCAAATATTAAACTCTCCTTGAGCTAACGCTGCACTGTCAGTTGGATCTAAGAAAAGCTGATTTGCGGTCTGCCCACATTCAATGCTCATATTTTAGAAGTTAGTAAATTGAGTTAGAACTGTAGTGAGGCAAGGATCGGTAACGACAATATTGAATGTTACAGTTTTGGTAAAAGTCACGTCAAGACCACCATAATATGAGCTTACATTTAGGCTCACAGCGTATGATGCGTCCTTTAAAGGATCTCTAGTAGAGACTGTAAGCTTGTACCAGTTCTTAGGTTGAGCAGTATCTTGAGTTATTGGTGCACCTGCAGGAATGTCCCATGTGAAAGTATTTATAAGACCGTAGCCGCAAGCCGGTGTTTGGACGAAACCTGGTGTGCCAATATTAATGACTAGGTCAGTCGTTGCGTAGACTAGCTGAGTCAGACCGGAAAGGTCGGGTATGATTGGGTTGACCATTCCTGTAATTACGCAAATCTGCACGGTGATAAAGATTGTCTCATAAGTTTAATTACCACTGTCTGGAGTAGTCATTGTCACTGTCATCTTGTAGGGTCCAATTTGATTGTTGTTATCAGGAGCAACAGTGAGTACGCCTGTAGATTGATTTAGACTCATCCAAGATGGCATCGTCTTGCCCGTCTCTACACAAGCTATAATCTAAGTTGTCGATGCGCAGGTATCTCCACAAATGCGTGTCTAAGGGAATGCAGTCTTTGAAGCTACATTCATGGTTGCATGTGAAATCGTAATTGTTGACGAAGGAATAAGTTTTACAGTTGTTGTTAAAGTCTACGCTGCAGGTGGGTCCCAAGTAATTCGGTTGCACTCACACACAGCAGTTTGCACCAGGACCGTGAATGTAATCTCCAATCCTGGATGGTTTACAGGAGCTCCCTTGTAGTTTGTGAGCAGTATCCTTAGCTTGAAAGTGTTATTCTATACAACTGCTTCGTCGAGTGGTTTGGAAGTGATTTCGTACTGAGTATTTGATCCAGTCTTCTTTGCAACTTTGACCCATTAGTTATAAGCGACAGCTGATCCATCTGGATTCAAAACAGTGTATTCACGAGGCCCACAAAGGGTGTTAACGTTGTTGTATACCTACACCGTGTCGGTTGCTTCAGCAAATTCGTACACATCAACCTCGCCATTCTTAACAGTGCGTGGTGCAATTGCCCAAGTATTAATCACTGTTGAAGAGCAAGGATCGACAACGTTGACATTAAAAGTCCAAGTGGTAGGGTATGATACTCCTAAGTAAGTGCTTTAGATCGCGACGGTTGCAGTGTGCTGGCCGAGTTTAGCGATATTGTTTGTTGAAACTATAACAACCTATTGATTCCAAGATGCAACTTGCATGACTGCATTATCGCTGAATGTCCATGTGAATACTTAGGTAGGAATAAACTCACAAGGCGGCACCTAAGTATATACCAAATTGCTAAAGTCAAGCTAAAGAGCTGGTGTGTATAAAGTGTAAGTCAGCGTCTTACCCGCGGTAGGATTCGCTGGAGCTGGAATTGATGCAATAGTGCAGCTGATAGTGATTTGTATACAATCAAACACTGGGTCCGGCCCACTAACATTCGTTTGGGTAACAGAGAGAAGCCAGGTGCCTAAATGAGCTGCAGTAGTTGGAGTGTACGTAATTGCATCAGTCGTTCCTGTCTGAGTAACGAATGGTGGTAGAGCTGCTTTACCCTTCTCTACTGCAACCAACGTTTAGGTTTCATCACAATTCGGAGGAGGTGATCCTCTATAGCAAGATCTTATTGCAGGAGTCAAAGTCTTAGAAAGGGCATTTGCAGTTGCTTTGGGGATTGTAGCGGTGTAAGGACCTTCACTAACATTACCGACTACGTTAAGACGAGTGGGAATATCCCAAGTCAAGAGCTAACAATTGCAAGGTGCCTGAGAAACTGTGACAGACAAGTTTTCGTATTTAGCTGGTTTTGTCGAATAATTATCAAGAGTTACCTTTAATCTGTAGTTCCAGCTGCCTTCTTGAGCGTCAAGAGTTGGAGTAAGGGTAATAATGAATGTGTTTGCTGTAGATGCATGTGGTGTAATTGCAATCCAAGGCACAGCCGCATCGTTTGAGTCGACAATTACATAAGTTCTTGGTCCGCACAGAGAAAAGATCTGATACAAAGTCTCTGTCGTGTCAGCTGCTTTTACGAAATTTTGAGTTAATACCTGTCCATTTACGACCGTCATCGATGTTATTCCAGTATCTGCAATTGTTGCGGTCAGGCAAGGGTCATTAACAACAACATTAAACTCCTGGAATGGACTAAAAGTTCCATTTACTGTATGCACGATTGTTGTTGTAAGACGTACAGTAAAAGTACCGATTTCTGTGTTTTTATTTGTTTATACACTTATTGCTTGAGGATTGGTCGAAATAAAGTTAAGAGGAGGCGATCTATTTGCTACGCCTGTCCAGGCATAAGTCTTAGTGACTGGATAATTGCAATTAGGCACCTGTAAATATATAGTTGAGGATAGATCGATGATCTTTGTTGACTGATAGACGAAGTAGGTTGTGTCAGCGACTTAAGGAACTGCTGGATTGTCAATTCGAGTTATGGTACAGCCAACAGTAATCTCTACTTAATCCCACACAGGGTTTGTGCCCGCTTAAACGGTTTGAGTTACTGTAAGAGTCCAGACTCCTATATCATGATAGTCAACTGGTGCAATTGTAAGAGTGTTAGTTGATGAGTTGAACGTGACGAACTTTGGAAGCGCGCTTGCACCTTTTTACACTGGTGTCAAAGTACTAGTTTCTACACAAGGTATCGTAGCAGCGCACCGTCTTATTGCGGGTGTAGTTAATTTTGAAGAAGCTATAACCGTCGAAGGAGTAATCACGAGCGTGCCAGTAGAAGGAACTTCAGTCAAATTTACAGTACTGGTGTTTTTACTGGCGGGCGTTTCCCAAAGAATTTACGTGCAGTCACATGTTGCGAAGTTTACTACAACTGTGAAGGGTACATAAATGAACTGGTGATTTGGCTGAGATGTGAGCTAAATTTTCAGGAATAAGCTCTTTGTGCCTTCGGTTCCGTCAGTAACAGGAGCAGCAGTAATTTTGTATTGTTTTGCAACTGTATGAGCTGCAACTGTGACTCCCCAGGCTACAACTTGCTTATTGCCTCCATTATCATTCTCATAAATGCCATAAGCTCTTGGTCCGCAAAGATTTCCAAGATTAGTGGCAGTCTCAACCGAGTCAACAGCTTCAGGGAACGTAATAAATTAAGTTTATCCGTTGATGACCGTGATGGTGGTCAATGTAGGAGCCGTAATAACAGTAGTATCGCATGGATCTATCATAGTTACCACAAATTCCTGGTAGGGGGAGAAAGTCTAAGTTGTGCCGTTTGCAGTATCCGTAATAGTGTTAGTCAATCGCACAGTGTAAGTACCCACTTTATTCTTAGCCGCAGAGTAAACAGTAATAATTTGTGGATTAGCATTTACTGTAATAGGTGCGCCAGTTGGAATAGTCCAAGCAAAAGAGTTGGCCACAGTATAGGCACAAGGCGGCTCCTGAGTGTAGATTGTGCTGAGAAGACTGATTTCTTTTAAAGTATACAGTTCAGCAGTAAGGCCTGTAGTAGGCGCTGCTGGACTAGGCATGGCTGTTATGAAACACCCAACTGTGATTCTGACGCCATCGTATGAAATGTTCGCACCAGAACCAGTTGCTACTGCTTAAGTGATAGTAAAAGTCCATATACCAATATGAGCTGATGTTCTTGGGTTAAATGTGAATTCATTAGTAGAAGTATCAAAACTCATCCAAGCTGCATCAAGAGCTGCTCCTCCTTTTTGAATAGCTGTGAGGGTCGAAGTTTCAGCGCATGAGTTACCACAAGCTCTAATAGCTGGTGAAGCTAATCTGCTTGCAGCATTGACAGTTCCCTTGGTTGCAGTAGCAGTCCTTGGGTTGTTAGTGTTACTAACATTAATAGTTGCAGTAACTTAAGTTGGCGGATCCCAAGTCAGAAGGCTGCAATTGCAGGCAGCTCCACTGACGATCACAGTAACTGGAACATTTATACCTGCATTTAATGGGTAATTATTGAGTCTAACTCGCACTGTAAGATTCCAATTCCTTACGAGTGAGTCTAGGATCGGATTAGCCGTGATTCTGTAATTTCCAGTGGTGGGCTGGGTAAGAGCGAGCCAAGAAGTAACATCTACTGAATTTTCTTCAACAAAAGTATATGTTCTTGGGCCGCAAAGCGTGGGGATATTGTATTTAGTTTAGATAGAATCTGTTGATTCAACCCAGGTAGTAAAAGCAGTCTATCCGTTGATTACAGTCAAATTTGGAATAGTAAACATGGTCACAACTGTATTGATGCAAGGATCAACAACAGTTACATCAAAGTTGAATGTGCTTGTATAGGTTACTCCCAAATAAGTTGAGGTGTTCAATAAATTGACCGTGTAAGTCCCGAGCTTTGAGATGTTTAGCGATACAACATCTAACTACTGAGTATTCACACTGTTTTAACTCATAACTGTCGCAGCAGCTCCAGGAATAGTAAATGTGAACTATTATACTACTGGCCACTCACAAGGAGGTGACTGCGTGTAGACAATATTAGAAAAGTCAATTTTTAGAGTTGGATCATATAAAGTATAAGACAGGGTCTTGCCAGCTGTCGGATTAGTCGGATTTGGAATTGATGCAATTGTACACTGCACAATTATCTTGACTCCATCAAAAGTAGAGACTGGCTGATCGGTATCAGTTGGTGTTTAAACAATGGTCAAAGTCCAGCCTGTCAAGTTGATATCAAGAGCCTTTACTGGCGTAACGGTCATTGCAGTGGTCGTTCCAGTCTAGACTATAAAGTCGCGCAAATCTGTTGTTGGGGTACCTTTCATTCTAGCAACGTAAGCAGCAGCTGTTGAGCAAGTACCAGAATTAGCGTAACAAGCGCGAACTGAAGCAGTAGCAGACTTTGATGCCTCATTCACTGTTGCAGAGGGGATAGTCAAGGTTTGAGCACCACCTCCTACTTAGTAAGTAACTGTCAACTATGTGGGCATGTCGTAGGTGACCCGAGAGCATCTGCATATTGCAGCTTGAACGTTAATTACAAATGTGGGGCTGATTCCAGGATGAAGAGGGTAATTAGACAGCGTTATCTTCAGCTGCAGATTTTAATTCCCTAAAAGTGCTTCATCTCTCGGAGAGGCTGTAATTCTGTAAGTTCCTGCAGTTGCGGTAGCAGCGACTGTCACCCAAGTAGATGTTGTAGTGCCATCGGATTATTTGATAACATAGACACGCGGTCCACAGAGACCCAAGATGGCTTGAGAAGTCTCAAGTGAATCGATAGCTTCAGTGAACTAAAAGGTCGCATCTTCGTCAATCTTAACAGTAGCCGCTGGATTTGCAAATGTCGGTGGAGTAATAACGGTAACGGTACAAGGATCGACAATTATGATATCAAATTAAACAGTTCTAGCAGGATGTACAGTTGGATTTGAAGGATTGCTTCGCGTATCGGTCAAAGTTGCGCTGAATGTTACTGAGTAGGTGCCAGCTTTAAGTTTATCAGTGGTATTAATCTCAATAATTGAGCCATTTGTCGTTAGAGGATCTCTTGCGCTCGGAAGAGTCCATGCGTAAGCGTATGTTACCGTGTAACCACAGTTAGGCGTTTGGGCGTAAGTCGCATAGCTTGCCGCACTCATATCAATAGTGAGTTTTGGACTCCACACGTTGTATGTACGAGCCGCAACAAGAGGAGCAGTAGGTTGCGTAATTGAAGTGATTGTGCAGGGTACACTTATCGTAATTGCATCGTAAGTTGGATCAGATCCTGAGGCGGTCACTTAGACAGCTTTAATTGTCCATGTACCAACATCAGTAGGTCCTGCGGGTGTGACTGTAATCGTATTAGTGCTTCCAGTCTATACGATAAATGCTGGAAGTGAGCTGAAAGTTCCGGTATCTTTTTATGCAGTTAGGGTGTATGTGGAGGTCTCATCACACGTTGCACTGTTTAAGTAGCACTTTCTAATAGGAGGAGTCGCTGATCGGGACGCTGTATTCACTGATGCCGTTATAAGGTTGATTAATGTGCCTACAGCGGGTTAAGACACTTATAAAGTCTAGGTCGTCTTCGCTGGAGCATCATTCCAAGTTAGTAGTTGGCAATTGCACGTT
>Ga0194130_10005077_pt1 | contig 16197 bp, 34 predicted proteins | sample TA2KigsurfametaG_FD_160084 | JGI IMG/M metagenome (GOLD analysis project Ga0194130, IMG submission 160084) | Freshwater microbial communities from Lake Tanganyika, Tanzania - TA2015050 Kigoma 12 surface | ecosystem: Environmental > Aquatic > Freshwater > Lake | place: Tanzania: Lake Tanganyika... | reverse complement strand
CACCATTTCTTGGTATATTGGCGAAACTGATCGCACTAATCATACCTATTTGCTAGGAATCTGCGATAAGTGCTGTTATTATTATAAAACGCTGTACCACACAGCGAAACACTTATATAGAAAGGTAATACTGTGAAATTGATCAATCCTGAAACCAAGACGTTCCGTGTGTTCCGTGCCCTGCAATCGGGCGAAGCCCTTACTTCGGCCAAGGCCAAGAAAATGGGCATCGGCAATCTCAATGCCGAAGTGCATCGCATCCGCCAGCATGGCTTTGCTGTGTACACCAACCGTCGCACCGCTGGCAACGGCGTGCAAGTGACCGAGTACGTTCTGGGCAAACCCAGCCGTAACATGGTGGCTCTTGCTTACAAAGCACAGACCCTGGGCATCACGGTCTAATAGCATCACTCGCTGGTCTGATCAAACGGACCACTCAAAAAAGCCACTCACCCCGGGTGGCTTTTTTGTTGACCGTAAAATCCATATCTGTTATACTGTGTGTATAGTTAAATACCAAAAAGGATGACACATGCCTAACTGGTGCCAGAACACAGCAGTAATCAATGCACCCCGACCCGTGATCGATGAGATCCGGACTCTGCTCACTGATCCCGATCATGACAGCCAACTGTTAAAATGGATGCGGCCCATGCCCGAGGATCAGCAAGACAACTGGTATGACTGGTGCGTGGGCAACTGGGGTACCAAATGGGATATCACTGATCCTGTGGTCTTGGACGACACCGAAGAGGATTCCATCACCTTCTCGTTCGATACCGCCTGGGCACCGCCCATTGAAGCGTTCCGGCACTGGGCCCTGCAAGATGGACGTGTGACATATCGGCTAGCCTATGTCGAGACCGGCATGGCCTTCGTGGGTTGGCACGGTTATGATGGCGATTGCTTCGATGAAGACTTCGCGGACCATGGCACAGATCCTGATCGATATTGGGAGATGGCCGGCGAAGAGTTTGGCATGGAGCCGGAAGAAGAACCCGAACCACTCACCGAATGGTATGTGGACGGTGTGCGAGAGAAAGGACTGACCCGTGACTGAATTCCTCAACCTAATCGTAGACACTTTTTTCTGGGCTCTGCTGTTGTTCCTTGTACTCCGGATACTGGCCGGCTGGACCAGCCGGCACATCGACGACAGACTCGAACAGATCAATGCCGAGATCGATGAGATCAAAAAAGTATACAAGCGTGTCAAGATCGAAGAGTATCATGACATATTCTATCTCTTTGATGCCGATACAGATACTTTCATCGGTCAGGGCCGCACCATGCAGGAGATAGCGGACAAGATCAGAGGAGAGATGGTGCTCAATGTCATGGAAGGAGATCCAGATGTCGTCGCGAGATTCCGACAGACTGTTCCGCAAACGGACCTGGTTTGATTGGCTGCGGTATTCGGGTGCAACGGTGTGCTTCACCCTCAATCCCGCACACTGGTCCTGGGTCCCACAGATCCAAAATGAACCATTGGATACCTGGATCGGGCCCAATGAACGTAGGTTTTATGCAACTTGGTTGATGATCACTGTGAGGGTCTGGATCGACGATGGGTCGTGGTAATGCCCACAAAGTAGCCATACTCACCCGGCGACAGATGGAGCAGATCCTGATATATATGCGACTGCACGAAGATGTTGGCACCGTGGTCATATTGGAAAAACCTGAGAGCGGCATAGTTCCTACCATGTTTGCCCGATTTTATAGATCCGGAACCCAGACCTATCACGAGATCGACATCACTGACCCGGAGAACTGGTAATGATCGAACTGCACGGTGACTGGAACATCAGAGAATGGTATGATTGGCTGGAGGGCCAAGGACTCGAAATCGGTAGGGATTTCCGTTGGGCCTGGCGTAACGATAACTGGGCCATAGAGTTCCTGGATCATAGACAAGAAATCCTGATCCTGTTAAAATCACATGGTACGGAATTATGGAGTAGCCCCAAATGAACAAGAAACTGGAACAATTAGCAGTGCAGATCGGCGGAAGCCACTATCCTGCCGTGGCCGACCAATATTTTGAATCCACAGTGAGGTTGGTAGTGAAACAGTGTGTGGAGGCATACCACCAGACACGATCTGTGGACACGCCCATCGAGCGACATTTTTTAGCAAGGTTTGACCTAGAATGAAAATTTTATTGTTAGGATCCAACCATCCCAGCACCGCAACTGCCTATCAATCTTTTGATCTTCCCCAATCCATATTGGTCGATTCAATCAATCAAGATTTTGAGATCGGGCACACAGCAAGACAAGAGTTTGGCAGCGATGACGATTTGGAATTGGTTTTGTCTAAAGCAGATCGAGTCTATTGGACTTTTCCAGACATATGTGAATTTTTAGATCCAAACGAATACTATCAATTTTTAGAATGGCTCAAAAAATACAACAACAAACACGGCAACATCTGTAATTTTTATGATATCCATGTAGATCCATATCATTGGAAATCTAAATTGCCATCACTAACACATGAAGAAGCCGTATTTTTTGGATGCAGTTTTACCGCCGGGGTTGGTATACCGGATCAAAATCAAAGATGGACTGATATCGTGTCTCGGCATTTCGGAAAAAAATGTGTAAATCTGGGAAAAGGTGGATCGAGCAATCAATATGCATTTGATCTTATTTCGAACATTAAAATCCTGCCAGGGCAAATAGTGGTATGGCAACTGACACATCTAGATAGGATTTTTTACTGCAACGAAAATCGTGAGATGGAACATATCATTCTGGCTAGTACAGATCATGACAAACGCCGAAGTATGATAGATATTCTGACAATTGAAAACATGATGTATGATTTGCAATGCAAGATAAATCTGGTGGTCAAACTATGTCGTTCTGTAGGTGCCAGATTTGTTTTTTGGCCGATAGACTACAAAGAACATTCAACTTTTTCTTTCACTGATCTTTTGTATTTTTATCATTTTCCAGAATTTATTCCTACTTATCAATTACAAGATTTTATCGTGGATTTCGGTACAGACGGAATTCATCCTGGAGTAGAAAGCAATAAAATAGTTGCCGAATCAGTGATCGCCCACATAGAAAGATTATACCGATGAAAATCTATATATCAAAATATCGCAATCACTGGATCTCACCCTACGAGATCATAGATCGCATATTCTTCTGGACCCCATGGTCCCGGTGCAGCCGCTGGACCCTGACCGAGACCCTGGAGAACGAGCAGCGTGAACGGAGTGAGTGGGTGGATCATCCTGAGTGGGTGGACCGCTGGGCCGACCGCTTGATGCCTATCAGCAACGCGATCAACCGTGTGTTGGATTGGATCCATCCCCGTATTGAATATGTCAAGATCGATCCATGGGACACCTGGTCGATGGATTCCACGCTGGCACCCATCGTGTTGCCCATGCTTCGGCAACTGAAGGCAACCAAGCATGGTGCTCCTAACGTGGCGGATGAGGATGTGCCCGAGCACCTGCGGAGCACTGCGGCAGGACCCAAAGATAACGAATGGGATACAGATTCAAACCATTTCTTGCGTTGGGATTGGGCATTGGCGGAGATGATCTTCGCGTTCGAGATGAAATGCCGCGACGACTGGCAATCTGACTTCCATTCCGGTGAGATCGACATGCGATGGGTGCCCGTGGATGCGGAGAACAACGAGGTGCCCAAAGGCGAGCACCGGTATTACCGCATGGAAAAAGGGCCAAAAGACACTCATGTCTACGATGCCGAGGGTGCCCGACTGATACAAGAACGCATCTCCAATGGATTCCGGCTGTTTGGCAAATACTATGAGGCCCTCTGGGACTGATATGACCAAGATCGTATCAGTGCATCCTCGTCCGGAATATTTCAGCATCACATGGATGCTGAACAGCCGATGCAACTATGATTGCATGTATTGTGGTCCTGAGTGGCACGACACAACTAGCCGCGGGCATGATCTTGACACACTCAAACAGACATGGATGAACATACACGATCAGGCCAAGCATAAAAAACTACCATTTAAGATTAGTTTTACTGGTGGCGAAGTAACTGCTGATAAGAATTTCTTGCCGTTGTTACAGTGGTTGAGAGAAAATTATCCTGATATCTCGATGATACTGGTTTCAACCAACGGATCTGCCAGTGCAAGGTATTATGAATCTTTGGCCAAGGTAGTTGAAAGCATTACTTTTAGCATACACAGCGAACACGTCAATGAAAGAGAATTCTTTAATAAGATACAGATATTAGACCCTTTGATGGTGCGACCCAAGAAAAGTTTCCATGTCAACATCATGGACGAGTTTTGGAATCGTGACCGGATACCTCTTTACCAAAACAAACTGGAAGAACTAGGAGTCAGTTATTCTGTTAATGCCATTGATCATAGATATCAGACCAGAGAATTTCCAATCATGAAGGGAGTACTGAATCTTGATAAAATTTGAAAATCATGAAAATTATAATTGCGAAATCACCTTAGACGATGGAAAAACATTTAAAATCTATGCCAATTGGTTACACAACAACGATTTAGATCATTGGAAAGGATGGACCTGCCACGCTGGATCGTCAAGATTGTATATAGATAAAAATCTCAATGTTTGGGGCAGTGAGTGCGGTAATGACAACCTTGGTCATGCACTAACGGGGTTTAACATGGTAGATCATACTGTGTGCAGGCAAGAAACTTGCACTGGATGTACTGATGATCTATTAACCAAAAAAAATCATCGTGACCAGTAATCGTGCAAAAGGACAAAAAAGTTTTGATGCCGAGGTGGGTAACAGCCTCGTGGAGTTCATCAACCGTAATGCCACACCTTATCCAGTTGAAGTGGGCGGCCCCAGTTTTGATCTGGTTCCAGTTGAACGGCAAAAAGACATCATGCTCAACGTGGCCCGCATGCATGCCCAGCAGGAGTATGATCGCATCATGGCTCTCGTGGAGATCTTGCAGAAACAGGCCAACAGCATACGTCGTAGGTTGGAGATTACCGATCTAGTCCACTCGGCCCGATATCAGTTCCAGACCTATCATGGTCAGATCTACTGGTTGGCCCATGACAACTGGAAAAAAGAGACCATCTTGGTCAGCCTGGGACCCGATGACTGGAGCACTGGAGCACCGGATTGGTATGAATACATAGCACGAGTAAAATGGTTAGGAGACCACACATGGATCGAAGTAGACGCACAAGGAGAACCTGTCAATGACGGCGATCAGTCATATAGTGGATGAAATGATGAGGGTGGCCGACGGTCCCAACCAGACTACAAAGGTAGAGAGATCGGCCTATGAGCAATGGGCCCGGGGGTTCGTGTTTGAGGGGCTGAGGAACCAACGTTACGGGCAGAGTTTCTGCAATCGATTCGGCATACAAGACAACATCCTTTACTATGCCCAGACCTTCCAAGAAGCTGATCGATACATACAGAAAAACTATCTAAGATGAAACTATATTTTGCCTATGGTTCCAATCTGAATCAGGACAACATGTCTTATCGTTGTCCGGATGCTGTGGCCGTGCAATCGTTACAACTCAAAGGATGGAGGCTGGCATTTTCCGGGGTAGCCACCATACGACCCGATCCGGCCGGCACGGTCGACGGTGCATTATGGGCCATCAGTGACACAGATGAACAGGCCCTGGACACATTCGAGGGGTGGCCTACCTTGTACCGCAAAGAAATACTGTCATGTGATGGGTTAGAATTCATGGTCTATATCATGAACTGCGATCAGCCATGGCCACCGGGTTCTGGCTATCTCGAGACCATAGCTAGAGGGTACCAGGACTGGGGGCTTGGACTAGATAAACTGGCCGCAGCCGTGGCCAGGAACCGACAGGACATCATGGACCACAACGGACACCAGAGCACGGACACTTGGACACACAGACTGGGGTTGATACCAAGTTGATCGCACAGCCCATGCTCGCCACTCTGCACAACGGCAGAGACAAAGAAAGCTTCCGTTTCGCCCAGGAGGTCTCGAAACCTTGGGGCGGCCTAGAACCTGTGCTAGAGTGGTGCAAGAGCGAAGTGCAGGAAGATTGGCGATGGCAGATGATTGACATGAGCACGGATCAGCGTCCGGGCAGATACATCTTTTACTTTGACGGTGAACAGGACTGCGTGGCCTTCACGCTGAAATGGGGTTAGTGCTCACTGACCTCTAGGTTGACCTCTAGAGACTTTTATCATATAATGTTAGAGTGTAGCAGGTCTACACAAAATCTAACATTTTAGAGATCACTATGATAAAACGGGTATCGCGTTCCCTGTCAGACGTAGCCGCCGAAGTCTTGCACAAACTCAAGACCGAGCACGGTGTCACTGACAAACAATTAGATCAACTAAAACACCGGGTATTCAATGCCGGTCATCGTTTCCCTTATGGCGGCATCCGCCAGCCCATCGAAGTGCTCTGGATCGATTATGAAGTACAGAGAGACGTCATAATCAAGCACATCCTGGGACTGCTTAAAAAATGGGACAATCGCATCTGCCAGCCAGCGGCCTGCAACACTCATCCCAGTCTGGTAGAACTGATTGACGAAGCCAGACAGATCTACCGTTTCAAAAAGTTATTCGTCTACGACGCCCAGCACCGTTGCGTGACCCTGGCCATCCTGGGTTTCACAGAAATCTGCGTCACTGTGGTCGTAGACGACGATCCCAAGTTCGCTTCTTATGCTTTCCGTGAAAGCAACAGCACTATCAAAAAGATCCGCGAACCCGACAGACATCGCAACAATCTCCGCTTGTATGGTCTGGGTGTGCATGATGAGGATACCATCAAGGCCCGACATCTGCAGGATCAGTTTGATCGTCTCAACATTGATCTCTGCGAAGATTCGGTGCGTGACAGTCTCAAAGACGAAGACCGTAGGCCCTGGTACATGAGCCATTTTGACTATGCCAAGCAGCCCATGGATACCGACAAAACCGGCGAGACCGCAGGACGCATCTTGGAAGCCATCATCACAGTCTGGCCAGAGCAGGAAAAGATACAGAACGGTGTGTATGTGGGCTTGCATCACATGGATAAAACTGTCAAGGCCCTGGGAGTATCGTTGCCCAAGGACTGGATGACACAGATTTCAGTCAAAGTGGCTGAAACCTATGCCAACCCCAAAGATCTTGAAGAGGCCGCGGCCAGACATGCCAAATGGCTAGGCAAGAGCAAGACCTGGGCCGTGCCCGAGGGCATGTACAAGTTCATGCGGGAGATCTACAGACTCAACGGTGGACAGTTGGTTATCCCCAGCGATGGCAAAGACTGGGACCTTGATCGCGGACACTGGGTGGATGTTAACCTGGTGCCCAACCATCGCAGTCTCTACAAGAAACCACTGGTGCAGGAGGCCGTATGAACGAGCAGGAACTGCAGGATCTGCTGGAAGGCTTCCAGGAAGTCAGCTATCCCAAGGTCAAACGCAATCAACAGGCCTACGACCAGACCGACGAATTCATCGAAGCCGAAGTGGCCAGACTGCTGGAGATGTATCGCGGGCTGACCACGCTGGATCAGCGGGCTCGGCTCATACGCGATGGCCTGGATCTCTATCTGCGTAGGGGGCATGGTTACAGCATCGAAGGCAACATCGGTGCCCACTATCGACAGATCGGTGTGCGTGTGGAAGACTGTGATTTTGAGCACATGATCCCCCAGGCCAAGATCCGAGATGCTCTGATCCAGGGCCGCCTGACCATACGCCAGGCCATGAATCCGCCTACCTGCTGGTTGCACAAGGATCTACATCAGCAACTCAAGCAGGCTGGTTGGGCCAGCCGCACCCCCAGTCTCTGGCATTTTTTCCGCCGTTACGGCATGGTTTTCCAGGCCGAGTACGAGACTTTCAATGGCACACGGATACAGAATCCCGATGGATGGACCTTGGCAGACCATGGTAGATTTTTTAACATCTGATCCAGAGAGACACTAATTATCTAGATCACTTGACAACATTAACAGGGTTTATTACAGTACTGAACCAGACTATATAAACTTACGTCTTGGCAAAAGGTCCAGATTTGGGCACTATCTAAATTTGAATCTCGCTGAGACCACAGCGGCTTTTATATATTTTCGGGCCGTTGGTGCTATCAGAACAAGGATAGCATTAACCAAAAGGAGGAAAAACCGTATGGCAAAATATAGAGATGCTGTTTCGTCGAATCTGATCGGAGCAGGATTGTACGCAATAGCGGCCCTGATCAGCATCGTGGCCGTGACCTGGGTCACATATGACAAGTTCAACGATCTGCGTGTGGCCAAGATGAATGAACCATATCAGTTCGTCAGCCTCAAAGACCGTGAGCGTCAGCTCAAGTGCATGGCCGATAACATCTATTATGAAGCGGCCATGGAACCCGCAGAAGGCAAGATCGCGGTGGCACAGATCGTGATGAACCGGGTGGCACATCCCAAGTATCCCAAAGATCCCTGCGAAGTGATCTATCAGAAGAATACCTTCACCAATACCGTGGTGTGTCAGTTCACCTGGTTGTGTGATGGATCTGTGGGCCGTCGGCCCATACGCCAGGATCTCTGGAACGAGAGTTATCGTGCGGCACAGATGGTCATGCTGGAAGGATTCCGCCTGCCCAGCCTCGATCATGCCTTGTTCTATCATGCGGACTATGTGAACCCGCAATGGAAAAAGCCAGTGGCTGCCAAGATCGGTCGACACATTTTCTACAAACCCCGGGAGATATGATATGATGAGTAGATTTGACGTGAAAAAAGTGCTGGATTGGTTGCAACAGCATGTGACTCCGCTGTCTGCAGAAACACTGGGGTGGCTGGCCGTGATCTTCATCCACGCGGCCACTATTCCTAGCCTGCTGACCATAGCGTCCGGGCTCAGCGACAGCATGCCATCGGTGGACCTGGTATTGCTGACCTGGACCGGACTTACCGCCCTGTTCGCACAGGCCTGTGTGCAGAGGAACATGTTACAGATAGTGACCATAGCCATCGGATTCATCATGCAATCCAGCCTCATGGCCTTGATCTTTTTCAAATAACCTCCATTGGAGCCTGAGATCTACAATCAGGACTGCCGGCCGGGCATGAGAGATCATGTGGCCGACGGTTCTGTGGATCTCATATTCACAGATCCTCCCTATGGCATAGCCGGCGGCAGTCTGGACACACACTACAATCGAGACGACTCAAAGGTGTTGCCCGGGTACGTAGATGTAGCCAATTCTGGCTATGCCCAGTGGTGCCTGGAGTGGATACGGGAATGCGAACGAGTGCTACGCCCAGGCGGATCCATGTACATCGTGTCGGGTTATTCCAATCTGCATCACATACTCAACGCCTTGCATGCCACAGAACTGCGAGAGATCAATCACATCATCGCACAATACAGTTTTGGAGTGTATACCAAACTGAAATGGGTCAGCAGTCATTACCATGTGTTGTTCTGGGCCAAGCGAGAAACTGGCCGGCAGAAAAGGACCTTTAACACCCATTGCCGTTTCGCGGATACCACAGACAGTTACAATGATCGATTGACTGTGCAACGTCTACCTCGAGAGTACAAGACCGGCGAGATCCGCAACAACAATCAACTGGCAGAAGAGTTCATAGACCGATTCATCGAATACAGTAGCAATCCTGGCGATCTCGTGCTAGACCCGTTCGGTGGATCGTTCAGCACCGGCAGATCGGCACTGCGGCTGGGACGTCGTTTTGTGGGGTTTGAACTGAATACGCATGCCTATGATCATTTTGGACAGAGTCTGATTGACAGTGCCCTGTCTTGACAATACAGTATAAGCATGAAACCCAATCCAGATCTCCTAAAAACTCGGGTGTTCCACAGCCTCAAAAGCCTGCCCTGTGCGGGCGATACCCTGGAACCCAGACTGCTGGAAATCATAGTGTGTGAGGCATTTGGGGCACGCCATGTAGGCGATGCCAACTATTTCGCCGACGGTATCTTGTCCGATCGGCAGATCAGCGTAAAAACACGCATGATGAATCCTATCATACTGAAACGGGCCGAAAACAGCAGAGACTTCCAGAGCCATCCTGATCAGTTCCTGGGACAACATCACAATCACAAACAGGATCGATACACAGCCGGAGTAGAGATAGTACAACGCCGCCAGGCCTTGGACCTCAACGACGAAACGGCCAAGGCCGACCAGGTCGGAGGTGCCACACTGGACGGATTCCGGTCGGTCATGCAAGAAAGTTATCAAGTCTACGGCACCCAAGAATCCTGGGAAGTCATTGCCATCCACGGCTATGACCGCACACAGCAGAACTATCTGGTCAGTGTGTTCTGGCAAGAGTACGATGAGTTGGATGCCAATGACATCGCTTGGTCGCGAGAGCCCGGACGTGTGATCGGAAACGTGATCGTGGATGGTAACGCAGTCAAGATCGTGGAACGCATCAATGGCAACAGCAAACGCGAAGCCACTTGTTTCAAAGAATTCAAGAATCTTCTTAAATATCAAAATTCCTTGCATGTCGGGGTGCCCTTACCTGAACCATGGGCATTCGACCAATCGGCACTGATCAAGGAAATCAACGACCTGGAGACCGCACGTGAAGAAGAGTTACGAAACAGACCAGATCTGTTTGTATGAAGCCAACTGCCTAGATTTCCTACGCACACAACCAGACCATTCAGTCAAATTCACTCTGACATCGCCGCCCTACGATGACATCAGAGACTATCAAGGATACAGCTTTCCTTTTGAAGACATAGCCCAGGAACTGTGGCGTGTCACACAGCCCGGCGGAGTAGTAGCATGGAACGTAGCCGATGCCACGGTCAAAGGTAGCGAGACCGGCACATCCATGCGACAGGCCTTGTACTTCATGAGCCTGGGATTCCGTCTGCACGACACCATGATCTATGTGAAAAAGAATCCCATGCCAGCCGGTGTGAGTAGCAAACGCTATCACCAGGCCTGGGAATACATATTCATACTCAGCAGAGACGCACCGGAAACTTTCAATCCCATCATGGTCCGGGCCAAATTTGGTCACCTAGGAGCCAACATGAAACATCGCGGTGCAGACGGCGGTCTGAACTACGTCAAGACCAAACGCAATGAATTCACCAAGGTCAGGAACGTGTTTGAATATTCGGTGGGCGGAGGCCATTCGACCAAGGATCGTATCGCTTTTCAGCATCCGGCCATCATGCCCGAGCAACTGGCCCGAGACCAGATCGAGACCTGGACCAACCCAGGAGATCTGGTGTTTGATCCTTTCACAGGATCCGGCACCACGGCCAAGATGGCCCGGGTCACGGGCCGGAGATTCCTGGGCACAGAGATCAGTGCTGACTACTGTGATCTGGCACGACAGCGGCTGGAGAGCATACCCCCAGCAGATCTGCTGTTGGAAACCGGTTAGTGCCCACTAACCGCTAAGTTAGTGCGTACTAACCACGGGGTTGACCAATATCTCACCTTTTGCTATAATTTAGGCATACAGTAAAAAACTGGAGCAGATATGTGGCAAAAATATCATTCACGATACAGCATAGGAGCACAAGTGGCACGCGGTCGTAAACCTCGATCCACGGAGCCCGCCCGGGCATGGCCTGCCGAAACTGTTTGGGCAGCTGCCGCATACGCCCATCGCATCAACGACGGCGAGTATCGCAAAGAAAACGAATATCGCATCGACGAAAACGGGTGCTATACCCACGAGGTGGTGCGAGTGCGTAATCGAGATCTCCTGCACCGTGCTCTCCAAGATGAGACCTTGATCGTCAACGCAGATCGTGACCTGGGTCTTCGTGCCCGAGATTATATCAGCAAGGCCATTCTGGTCAAGACCTTGAAGGGCACCTTGTCGGAGTTTGAACAGAGCCTGCAACGAGCAGTAGGCATGACTGACTTCGATGAATGGAACAGCAGGATGGAGTTGGCTGTGATAGCCAGTCAGATCCGATCCTATGAACAGGCTGTGCAACTGGAGCAGGCCATGGACGGCATCAGTTCAGAGCCCGTGGCCGCCGTGGGCGAGAAAGTGGACACTGACATCACCGTGGTCAAATCAGTGTACAGCCAGAATTATGGTGTGTACTTCATCACAGGAGTGACCGCAGATCGCCGGGCAGTGTTCTTCAGTTATCGTGAGCGACTCACGAACGGGCATCAGTGCCGTATCCGCGGTACCGTTAAAGCACATCGAGCAGACGCCACGCAACTGAACCGCGTGAGGATCGTATGAGTAAAACCGTGTTTTTGATGTGGGACTGCTATGGACTGGAGACAGCGTTTCCCATCACGGACCTAGACCAGCAGAGGATGTGGGCCACCCTCAAAGGCGAGGATCCCAACAAGGTACCCGTGCCCTTGCCCATCTCCGCTCTCAAGATTCGTGCCCAGGTCAACCCGCAACGGGGCTATGAACTGTATCTCATCCAGACCACGGACGATATCACGGTGGATGACATAGTCAAATCCTTCGAGGATGCTCCACAGCAGATGGCCGAACGGGTGCGAGAGATCGGCCACCCGATCGCAGACTATCGCCAACACAACGACCACAAGATAAGGATAAAATAATGGGATTGGACATGTATGCCTATGCCGCAGAACGTGCTGGGCAATATCAAGAGTTCTGGGAAACCGCCGAAGCGGCCGAAGGCACCATGGGGTTTGTGAGTGCCACAGTAAGCCGACCCCGAGAGATCGCTTACTGGCGTAAGCACCCAAATCTACATGGCTGGTTCCAGGCCGAGTGGGAGAGTAAGGGCAACTCAGGTTCGTTCAACGGTGATGAATTAGAGATCACCTGGGACATGCTGGAACGCCTGGAGTATGATGTGATCAATGGCGAACTGCCCCAAACCAAAGGTTTCTTCTTCGGCAACCCAGCTGACGCCGAATATTACGACGATGACCTGGAATTCATCCGGAATGCCCGTGCCGAACTGTTCATGGGCCTTCGAGTTTTCTACAGCAGTTCTTGGTAAAGGAGAAAAGAGATGGGTAAATTTTTCGTAGGATTCATCCTAGGTGTGGTGGTAGCCACCATTGGATTCAGTGGTGTGGCACGATTGCTAGATAGCGGTGTTGATGTGGTAAAAGAGAAATCACAGGAGTTAGCCAAATGAGCCAACTAGCATTTGATCTCGAACAAGACATACTCCGGTGCTGGAATGTGACCACGGACATAGGAGAAATCCTAGACGAGGTCGAAACCGGTCGCATGGAACTGCATTCAGCCATTGAAGCACTCAGGGCCTATCAGAAGGTCTATGAACTGCGGTTCGAACGCTGTTTCCGCCGATTCGAAGAGTACAACCGCGAATCATGTACAGCCCGCAATCGCGTGGAAGAACTGCAAAAAGATTTGGATCGGCCCAGAAACCCTGGTGCTAGTATGGGTAAAAAAGGCAAATCCAAAGTGCAAAAAGAGGTTGACCAATAATCACTCTTTTGCTATAATATAGGTATGCTGAGAGATTGGCATATGTTTGTAAACACTAACTTTAGGCAACTTAGAAAGGCAATACATCATGGCAACTGACAAACTCTTTACCGTAGCAGGTACCGCAACCCAGAACGGCGTCACCAAGGCCCGTTTCGCCAATGACATGGTGGCCCGTGTCAAGATCCTCACCAAGGCTGGTTGCACCAACATCAACCTCGTGGAACTGCCCCGTCCAATGACCAAACTGGAGGCTCTCCAGCATCTCCAGAGCCTGGGCATCACCGAAGGCGACGCAGGCTATGCGGTGGCCAATAAACTGGCCGAGAAGACCAAGGTCGCTAAACGGGCCGAGATCAAGGTGGCTGTCAAGCCTGCCAAGGTCGCGGCCAAAAAGACCGACCGGGTCGAGGCGTAAACCCGCAGGGAGTTTAACTCCCATCAAAGGCTACCTCCGGGTAGCCTTTTTTATTGATCTGGCTGTCCGGATTAAATACTTGCATGTCGGATGATAAACAACTAGAAGATGCCATGCGAGATCTGATCCTGGAAGTCTGCGAGGTACTGTATGCCCGAGGAATCAGTGAGGTACCCGTGGGGGCCATGATGCGTCTGATCGGGGTCAATGATGAGCGTGCTCGTGCCCACGATCTGGACTATTTCGCACTGGATGAAGAGTTCGTCCGGCAGATCGAAATGAAAAACGGTACCAAAAAAAGAAACAGAAAGCCACTAGCACCGGCTCCCGCAGGTGTGACCTTACACTAAATGACCATCAGCAACTTCCGGGCTTCAGAGCCCTTGTACATAGTGATCGTACGAGAAAAAAACGCAGAGCAACTGTTGAAAGAATGGGCACGTTCGGCCAATGCCCATGTCACGATAGAAACCAATCGCATGAAGATGTTCGAATCACGCAGCCTTAACCTGTTCCAGATGACCTGGGCACACGGCTATGACAGCGTGACCATCTGGGATGCCTGGAACAAACGCCATATCGATCTGGATTGATGCAGAAGATCAGAGATTTCTGGGGTGCCAGTTTCCGTTCTGATCGCACTGCTTTCATGTTCGAGATGGTCAGCTTCGTGTTCACCGTGACAGCCAGTCTATACCTGGCCATACATGCAGCCAATCCAGACATGCGATGGGTATACCCGGGATTTTTGGTAGGGGCTGTGAGCCAGGCCTATGCCAGTTATCGCCGCGGCAGTGCCTGGATCATGCTACTCACTGTGTATTTTGCCGTAATCAATGTGTTTGGTTTTGGTCGGGCTATGTTTTGGTGGTAAAAAACATTGACAATCACTCGTAAATAGCATAAAATACATGGTATGAAGATCAACAGCCTAGGGCTCGGTCAAGAAATGTTAGAAATGTCGTTGAAAGAAGCCTACAACATGTCTGGCGTCTACGATGACGATGATGGATTCGTCCGGGATACCAAATTGGCCGCATGGCTGGACCGCAGACGACATCGCTGTGTCGTGTTTGATGTCCGGACCTATTCGGCCGAGTTAGAAAAAGCCGCAGCCGACGGCATCGAAGTTCTTATCATAAAGGAAGAAAAATGAGTCAAAATCATGATGCAATCAAAACCGCGTTCGAAACCTACATCGCGGAAAATGAAAAGTTCACTGCCAAAGGTGTCAAGGCCGCGGCTGCCCGTGCCCGCAAGGCTCTGCAAGAAATGAGCAAAGCCATCAAAGAGCGTCGCAAAGAAATCACGGCCGAAAAAGAAGCATTGGCCGCCAAATGAACAAGTTCTGGAAAAGCATACCCTGGGGTGCTGTGACCATGGTCGCGGCATTGTCTCTATGGATGGGCATGCGACCTGCCCAGGCCAGCGCAGAACTCGCTCGTAAATACAACTGCGTGGCCTGCCATGCAGAAGTGGGCCGCAGGGTTGGTCCCGCTTATCAAGATGTAGCGAAAAAATATGCAGGTCAATCTGATGCCGCGACCTATCTCGCAGGCAAGATCCGTGCAGGTGGGTCAGGAGTATGGGGAGCCATGCCTATGCCTCCACATCCACAGGTGCCAGAAGCAGATGCCCGAGCACTGGCAACTTATATACTGGGCGTGAAATAAGGAGAAATCAGATGGATAATAGTTTATCAGCAGCTCAAAGCCTCAACACCGCGGTAGCCGGTGTGCTGGGCCGCATGGCCGTGGGTGTGTTCGCTACCTTGGTGTTGGCCGCAGTGGTCAATGGTTTAGGTCTGGTGCCGGTGCTGTTCGGCGGGATCCTGGGCTACGTGATCATATTCGCGCCCTTGGCCATGAGCCTGTTCCTGGCCTGGAAAGGGTCGGACATGGCCGAAAGCACCATCAAGGCCTGGTTCTTCGCCTTCGCCGGGGTCATGGGTGTGAGCCTGAGCCTGTTGTTCGCTATCTTCACGTCAGCATCCATCGCGCAGGCCCTGGTAGGCACCACGGTGAGCTTTGCCGCACTGGCTGGTTGGGGATACTTCACCAAGCGTGATATCTCAGGCTGGGGACCGTTCTTGTTCGCAGGAGTGATCGGTATCATCATCGCATCGGTTGTGAACATCTTCGTTGAAAGCACTGCTCTGCAGATGACTCTTAACGTGCTCACAATCCTGATCTTCCTGGGGCTCACTGCGTTCGACATGAACCGCATCCGCGACATGTTCTGGAGTGCCAGCGCCGACGAGATCGGTCGCATGCAGTGGTTTGCCGCCCTAAGCCTCTACATCAACTTCATCAACATCTTCGTTTCTATGTTACAGCTCTTTGGCAACCGAGAATGACGAC
>Ga0194130_10005073_pt1 | contig 16205 bp, 17 predicted proteins | sample TA2KigsurfametaG_FD_160084 | JGI IMG/M metagenome (GOLD analysis project Ga0194130, IMG submission 160084) | Freshwater microbial communities from Lake Tanganyika, Tanzania - TA2015050 Kigoma 12 surface | ecosystem: Environmental > Aquatic > Freshwater > Lake | place: Tanzania: Lake Tanganyika... | reverse complement strand
GCTGGTGAAGCATCAACTACACCTAAAGGCGGAAATGGTGGTCCTGGAACTGCCTCTGCAATTACTGGAATATCCACAACTTATGCTGGCGGGGGCGGTGGTTGTGGTGAAGGTCCAAGTGTTCCTAGTATTGGAACAGGAGGTCCAGGCGGCGGCGGAAATGGTGGAAATGACGCTCAAGCAGGAACTGCAGGTCAAACTAATACTGGTGGTGGAGGTGGAGGAGGTAGAGATTTTGGTAGTGGTACTGGGGCGCAAGCTGGTGGTTCCGGTATCGTAGTAGTAAGATATAAGATTGCAAACACTGGAGTACTAGCAAAGGCAAGTGGAGGTGCTATCAGTTATGTTAGTGGTAAGACTATTCATACCTTCACTGCTTCTGGTAATTTTAGAGTTTTAAATCCATCACTAACTACTGTTGAATATCTTGTAGTTGCTGGTGGTGCTAGTGGTCAGGGTGGACATGAGCGGGGTGGTGCTGGTGGTCAAGTATTAACAGGATCATCTACACCTGTTTCAGTGCCTGCAGGTGCATATACTATCACAATAGGTAGTGGCGGTGCAGCAACTCCCATGGGATCAAATGGAAACTATAATAATGGTAGTCCATCTGTTTTTGGACCACTAACTGCTACTGGTGGTTTAGGTACTGGGGTAGGACCAGCACCTGCAAATGCTGCAGTTGGATCATTTGGTGTTGGTGCAGGTGGTATAAACTACCCAGCACCGGCACCTAGTCTAGAAAGTAGAAGAGGTGGTCATGGTGTTCAAAGTTCTATCAGTGGCACTAACTTATATTATGGAGGAGGTGGTGGAGGTGCAGGTGGTGGAGGTTATGAAACCTCTCAAGGTGGTAGAGGTGGTTATGGTGGAGGAGGTGGTGGAGGAACTGGTCCTGGTGGTCCAGGAGGAACTCCAGGAAATCAAGATGGCACTTATGGGTCTCCTGTACCATTTAGAGGTGATGCTGGTGTAACTAACTCTGGAGGTGGTGGTGGCTCTGGTGGCGTTGCTCCAAGTTGCCCTATCTATTGTGGTGGACAAGCAGGTGGTTCCGGAATCGTCATCATCGCATACCCATCATAAATACCTAAAAAACTATAATGGCAATTAACTTTCCAAATAGTCCAGGAATAGGAAGTGTATTTACAGATCCAACATCAGGATTTTCTTATGAATGGAATGGGACTGTTTGGAAAACTTATTCTCCTGCCTCTTTAGTATTAACTGTAATTGCAAGAACTGAAACAGTCCCTGTACCGATTGCAGTTGGTTCTAATGTTATCAATAACAACAGTTATGCAGCATTTGCTTCTAATGCTGGTATAGCAACTTATGCAGGATATGCTGATGTTGCTGGCATTGCGACTTATGCAGGATATGCTGATGTTGCAGGAATATCAACAACCTCATCCAGTAGTAGTTCTGGAGCCCAGATCAATGATCTTGATTTAGCACTGTTTGACTAAATAGTTTTTAAAAGGGAAATATCAGTGGCACTTCGTAGAACAAAACTTTTAAATATTCAGTCAGTAACTGGTATTGCTACTGTTGGTATTTTTACAGTCGGCACAACATCAACAGGTGGTGGAGTCGGTATTGCATCAACCACATATCTTCGTGGTGTGATTATGCATAATACTGGTAGTGGAAATGCAACATCATCTCTCTATGTTTATCCAAGTGGTGTTGCTGCTACTGGACTAGGACAGACTATATACAGACTAGCAAGAGTTGACTTATCATCCAACGAAACATTTTTCTTTGAGGCAAACTACCCAATTGTTCTCACAAGTCAAGATAAAGTTGTTGTAGAAATCACTGCTCCTGCAACAGGAGGATCTGGTATTGGTTCAGTAGTTAATTATCAAATTCTTGGCGATACTGATATCTAAGAGGATTTAATGTAATGGGTATTAAAAGTACTGATAAAAGTTTTAAGGGTATAGGAAATAGTAAAATACTTGATGGATATTTAACTCAATTTTTTAATACTGAAAGAACTGGTGGTGGTACTAACTTTGGTGCTGCGGGTATTGTTGCAACTGGTGGTATTATTGGTGATTATACTGACCCTGGTCCTGGAACTGTTTATAGAGCACATGTTTTTACATCATCAGGAAGTTTTACAGTATCTCAAATTGGAAACTATGGTTCTAATGTTGAGTATCTTGTTGTTGCTGGTGGCGGTGGTGGCGCTAGTCCATCTCAGGGATCAAACCGTATTGCTGGATCTGGTGCAGGTGGTTTCATAACAGGACCAACTCCCGTATCTGCTACTTCTTATCCCATTTCTGTTGGAGCTGGTGGAGCAGGAAATGGTCCAACACCAAACAATGGAGGAAATACAACTGCTTTTAGTCAAACTGCATATGGTGGTGGTGGAGCTGGTCATAGTGACCCTACACCAACGGCACCTGGCGCTCCTGGTGGTTCTGGTGGTGGTGCTTGGTATATTAATGGCCCTGGCGGAGGCGCTGGATACAACTATCCCGGACCAACGCAACAAGGATATCCAGGATCACCAGGATTTAATAGTCCGGAGTATGGTGGTGGCGGCGGAGGCGCTGGTGGTGCTGGTCAAAGAAGATATGGTGGAGCAGGAGCATCTAATGTATATGCTTATGGACCAACAAATCCAGTAACTTATGCTGCTGGTGGAGAATCAAGTGATTTTCCAGGCGCTGATCGCACCGCAAATGGAACATTCTCAACAGGAAATGGTGGGTCGGGCAGAGGTTCTGGTGGTTCCGGTATCGTAGTCGTCCGTTATCAAATCGGACAACTCGCCGCAGCAGCAAAAGCAACTGGTGGTGCTATCAGTTATTATGGTGGTAAGACGATTCACCAGTTCTTATCATCAGGAACCTTTACAATTACCAATCCTGGTTTAACGTCCGTTGACTACCTTGTGGTTGGTGGAGGGGGCGGTGGTGGTGGAAGACATGGTGGAGGAGGAGGTGGTGGTGGGATGATATTTGGTTCCAGACCACTTTCAGTAACTCCAGGAGTATATCCTATTGTTATTGGAAGCGGAGGCGCTGGTGTAGAAGGTTACTCTAATGGCGGCACTGGTACAAATACTACTTTTGGTGGAGAAACTGCAAATGGTGGAGGAGGTGGCGGATATTATCCGGGAACTGCAGGGTCTGCAGGAGGTTCTGGTGGTGGAGGAGGATTTCCTGGATATTCTGGCGGATCTTCTAATCAACCAGCTGCTACTTATGGTACTGCTTATGGAAATGGTGGTGGTGGAGCAAGTCCAAGTAATCCCCCACTTATTTGTGGCGGCGGCGGCGGTGCCGGTGGTTCTGGAAACCCATATTCAGTTTCTAATGGTGCCGGAGGAGCAGGAAGATTGTGGCCCGTAGATGGGTATTATTATGCAGGTGGGGGCGGTGCAAGTTCTTGGCAAGCAAATGCTGGAAATGGTGGAATCGGTGGTGGAGGTGGTGGAAATGTTGGTGATTCTGGCGCTGTAGGAGTTGGAGGCACCGGAGGAGTATTTAATGGAAGTAATGGATTACTTTCTATTAATAATGGAGTAGTAAATACAGGAGGTGGTTTTGGAGCGCAATCTACTGGTGGTGGTGGAGGTGGTGGTGGACAATCTGCATATTTAAGTTATAGATCGTTTGGAGGTAATGGTGGTTCCGGAATCGTCATCATCGCTTATCCATCATAAATACCTAAAAACGGATAATGGCAATAAATTTTCCAAGTAGTCCAGTTCTAAATCAAACTTTCACTGATAGTACATCAGGATTTACTTTTCAGTGGAATGGGAGTGCTTGGAAATCTTTTTCGGCACAAACAGCAGCAGCAGGACAAATTAGAGCACTTGATGATATCTCTGGATCTTTTAATGGAGTTACAACAAGTTTCGCATTAACATCCAACTCGGTATCAATTACGCCATCAAGTTCAGCAGCACTTGTAATCAACTTGGGTGGTGTAATACAAGACTCTACAGATGATTATAGTGTTTCGGCATCTAATATTATTTTCTCAACGCCGCCAACAAATGGTTTAACATTTTCTGGAATTTCTCTGGGTTATGTTCTTCCAAATACAATTATATCAATTGCGGATAATGCAACAACAGACGGAAGATTAAATGTTGCTGGTATTTTGTCTGCAACTGGTTTAAAAGTTTCTGGTGTTAGCACACTAGGAAATACAATCGTTGGTGGAGCAACAACACAACTTATTGTTAATGGTGATGCAAGAATTACTGGTATTCTTACCATAGGAACAAGTTCACTTACACTTGATGGTAACAATAATCAAATTAATATTGGATCTGGTATAACAATTAAAGAAAGTGGCGCTGCTTCATTTAATCAAGATTTAAATGTTGTTGGTGTGGTTACCGCTACTACATTTTCTGGTGCTCTGATTGGTAATGTAACAGGAACAGCAACAACTGCAACACTGGCAACTAATGCCCTAGGTTTAACTGGAATTCCTAATATTACCGTTGGAACTGTAACAGGAAACTTGACTGGTAATGTAACTGGTAACGCAACAGGACTTTCTGGAACTCCTAATATTACCGTTGGAACTGTAACAGGAAACTTGACTGGTAATGTAACTGGTAACGCAACAGGACTTTCTGGAACTCCTAATATTACTGTTGGAATTATTACGGCTTCAAGTGTATCGATCAGTGGTAATGTAAGTATTGGTGGAACACTAACCTATGAAGATGTAACCAATGTTGATTCATTAGGAGTTGTTACCGCGAGAACTGGAATTCAAGTTCTTGCTAATGGTATTAATGCTGTCGGAATCATCACTGCGACAACATTAAGTTCTACTAATGGAACGATTACCAACTTAACTGGTACTGCTGGTACTATCACTAATTTAAATGTTGCATCAACTCTTAATGCAGTTGTTGGAATTATAACTAATGTTTCTGGTACTAACCTAAACTATACAGGAGTTTCTACACTCACCACATTAAGTTCTACTAATGGAACGATTACCAACTTAACTGGTACTGCTGGTACTATCACTAATCTAAATGTTGCATCAACTCTTAATGCAGTTGTTGGAGTTATAACTAATGCTACTGGTACTAACTTAAACTATACTGGTGTTTCTACGCTTACCAATGCTACTGGAACCAACTTAAATTTTAGTGGAATTGTAACTGCTTCTGGTGGATTTAATATTGGTATTCAGTCTGGCGGATTAAATGTAACCACAGGTGTAGTAACATCAATTAATTTCGTTGGATCTGGTAATAGTATTTCTTATAATTCTGGAACAAAAACAGTTAATGTGTCTATAAGTGGTGGAGGTGGTGGAAAATTCTCTCCAGTCAATTTTATTTTTAATTGAAATTATAAATATCTAAAAAATAGAAATGTTTTAAAATGACAGCACCAAATATAGCTAATGTTTCGTCAATTGTTGGAATTACAACAGCTGTAGTTTTATCTACTACAAACTCAACTTTATTTTTATCAAATTCAAGTGGAAGTAATAAGGTTTTTAGAATTAATAATATAACTACATCAAATATTGATGGTACTGCAAATGCAGATATTACTATAAGATATCATACTTCTGCCGCTGGAGCGGGCACTTCAATTCCACTTGCAAATACTATTACAATACCTGCAGATGCATCTTTAGTGGTAGTTGGAAAAGATAATCAACTTTACCTGGAAGAAAATAGATCTTTTACTGCTCAAGCATCATTGGCAAATGATCTTGCAGTTTTCTGCTCTTACGAAGAAATTTCATAATATTATCATGACAAATCATACGGCAAATTACATAGGTTTTTCATCTTCACTGCAAGATAACGCAAGAAAAACGGGAAATAAAGGTGTTTGGTCATTAAAAGAACAATTCTTCAATATATGCAGAAACACTTGGTTAGGAAATTATATTTTTGGCAGAGGTGGGAATGAAACCTTTGTATCCGGTACTGATGGATATAGATATAAAATACATACATTTAATAGTCCTGGAACTTTTACAGTAGATTCAATAACAGGTGATGTAGATGTTTATTTTGAAATCACAGGTGGTGGAGGTTCTGGAGGAAGTTCAGTTCCGGGAGGAAGTAGCTCTGGTGGTGGTGGAGGTGCTGGAGGAGCTTTTTTTGGAAAATATACACATACAACACCATCACCAATTTCAATAACAATAGGTGGTGCAGGTGGAGCAAGTAATCTAATATCTGACGGTATAACTCGCGTAACTTGTAATGGTGGTGGAAACGGTGGCAATGGAACTTATCAGGGAAATAATTTTCCAGCCGGTGGATCTGGTGGATCAGTAACTGTTCATCCTACCGTTACAACTTTTATAAGTACAAGTATAGGAGGAAATCCCGGAGGACCATGGCCTGGAAGGCCCGCTGCCGGAGAACAAATGGGTGGAAATGCTTATGATGGACTCGCCGCCTACCCTGCTCTTCCAAATGCTGGACTCAGAATTGGACTTAATACATCAACTAATATTTTATTCCCTTCACCTCCACTTATAACTTCAAGAGGATCTGGAGGGGGTGGATCTCCTGGCGGATCTGGCGGCGGCGGCGGAGTTGGTATTGGGGGAACTGTAAGATTATTTTACAGATTGGACAATCTAAATCCACAAAATAATTAATTTTATTATTTTTATATGAACAATTTTGCTATATTTGAAAATATAATATCAAAAACCCATCAAGATTACATTGAAAATTTATTTTTTAGTTCAAATTTTCCTTGGTATTATAATCAAGATCCAACGTTTGCAAATCAAAAGTCTGATAGGGGAACTACATTTTCATCAAGTCTTCTAAACGAAAATTATAAATCGGAATTTGTAGATATACTACTACCAATAGCATTTTCATGTTTTGATAAAATGAATATAAAAAAAGAATCTAATATATTCAATATTAGATCTTTCTTGCATATAAAAAATGAAATAGACCTCTTAAATAGAAAAGATTCTCTTCACGTAGATAATAATTTTAATCACTTAGTAATATTATATTATGTTAATGATTCAGACGGAAACACTGAAATAACAAATAGAATTTTCAACGAAAGTACAAAGGAATCTGAAAAGTCTGAAAAGATACTCAAATCCATATCTCCCAAAAAAGGTAGATGTGTCGTTTTTGATGGAAAATATTATCACAGATCCACTCACCCACAATATTCAGATAGATGCGTAGTTAATTTTAATCTAACATTGTAACAGATATCAACTATAAATACCTAAAAACGGATAATGGCAGATAGAATTCCACTGATTGTTGATTCCTCAACACAACAAATCAAAGAACTTCCCACTAATGATAATTTAGATTTAACATCTTCAGGTATTATTGGTGTTACAAGTGTTACTGCAACCTCCACGATTGTTGGATCTGCAGTTACAATCAATTCAACGGGAATTAACGCTGGTGGGGTTGTAGGTATCATAACTGCAACTTCATTTAGAGGTGATGGATCTCAACTCACAGGTGTTGGTGGGGAAGTAGACATTACTGCTTCATTGTTCTCATAAATAATCAAAAAGCAATAAGATGGCTTTAGCAAAAACTTCGATATCTTCCATAGTATCAGTAACTGGTGTTACCACTGTTGGAATTTACACAAATCCAACAAGTGCAAAGACGTATATCAAAGGTTTTGTAATTCATAATGCAGGAGTATCAAGTGCATTCTGTAGATTATATGATGTCCCAAACTCTGGTGGATCTGTAGGTACTGCAAGTTCTAATAATCAGTTCTTCTCACAGTTCATAAATGCAGGTGAGACAACATTCCTAGAATATCCATATCCTCTTACACGCACTGGGACTAATGATAGCATAAGATTTTATAATTCCACATCAGGACAAGTCATTAATATTCAAATTCTTGGTGATAGAGATCCTTAAAAATGGGACTTCGTAGTTATATTCAGCAAGCAACACAATCCACTGTTTATTATGGTTCTAATGCAAATAAAAGTACCACTATCACTATTGCACCGATTAGTTGGAATTATGCAAACAATTCAACACTAACTCAAGGAAAAACAACAGACGTTGTAAGTTTTACATTAGCTACTAATGTAGTAACATATTCGTCTTCAGGAACATTACCAACTGGTACTTCTTTAAGTTTAAGTGGTGAAACCTTAACATTAAGTGGAACTCTTGCTCAGTTTGGTTATGCTGCTAATTCTATAGCAGAGAGTACAAGTTATACATTAAATGCTGCAGATTTTGGTGTGACTAGATCTTTTACAATCACAGCAAATGGAGAAGCAAGAACTCTAAATCATAGACAAATAGGAAATCTATTAATTTCAAAAACTTTTGAGTCTTATGGAACTCCAAACAATGTAAATTTTGTAAGTCTTGCTGCTCAACAAAATGATGCTACAACTAATCCAAGTTTCACCACTGGCAGTTGCGCCGCAGGGGGACAAGTTCTTTCCAGTGGTGGTGTTACAAGTGTAACTATGAATGCAAATAATGGAACCTATGGAGATCCTTGTGGTGGAACTTTTAAAAAATTAAATGTATCTTATACGATTTAATATCATAAATACTCAAAAAACTTATGGCACACTTTGCAGAACTAAATGAAGACAATGAAGTTATCTATGTTGCCTACATGGATAATGAAATTATTACAGATGAAAATGGAAATGAAGTAGAACAACTTGGTATAGACCATTTACATTTCCATCACGGTGCTCATAGAAGATGGATAAGAACTTCATACAGAGGAAACTTCAGAGGTAAGTATGCAGGTCAAGGAGATACTTATAGAGAAGATTTAGATATGTTTATCTCACCAAGTCCTTATCCTTCTTGGATTTTGAATGAAACCACAGGACAATGGGGAGCGCCAGTTCCTTATCCTGATGATGGTAATGATTATTTGTGGAATGAAGAAACACAAACCTGGAATGTAATAGAAATTCCAGTAGAGGAATAGAAATGGGTTTAAAGTCTTACAATAATTTTTTAAATGGTGGGAATGTTATTGAACCCACTTATGATAATCTTGTAAGGACTACTGTTGAAGCGACATCACTTTCTGCAACTGGTGGAACCATAGTAGATGATGCTGGTTATAGAATTCATATCTTTACATCTCCAGATTCTTTTATAGTTTCTAGTTTAGGATCAAATCCAGGAACTGTTGAGTATGTTGTAGTTGGTGGTGGAGGAGGTGGTGGATATGATGGTGCTGGTGGTGGAGGTGCTGGAGGATATAGAACAGGAACTGGTCTTGCTATTTCTTCTGGTTCTTACACAATTTCTATTGGTGGTGGAGGACCTGCATCAGCAGTTACTCCAGGAACTGCTGGTTCTGGAAATCCTTCATTTATTTCAGGACCAGGAATAACATCAATCACTTCTGCTGGAGGTGGAGGAGGAGGTTCTAAATTAACTAGTGGACTTAGTGGTGGATCTGGTGGTGGAGGAGGACATCCTTCAGGACCTACTGGAGGATCAGGAAATACTCCACCAGTATCACCACCACAAGGAAATAATGGTGGAAATGGAGGGGGTTCAAATGGTGGTGGAGGTGGAGGTGCCGTTGGTGCTGGAAGTCCAACAAGACCTGGAGGTGTAGGTTCACCTATTACTTGGATACCAGCATCTTATGGAACTCCAGGACCAGCTCCAGGTAGATATTTTGCTGGTGGAGGTGGAGGTGGAGATCACAATAATTCATCAACTGCTCCTGGAGGAGCAGGAGGAGGTGGAAATGGAGGGGGTAATGTACCACCAGCAGCAGGCACACCAGGAACCACAAATACTGGTGGTGGTGGTGGATCTGGAGGCAATCTGGGTGTTGCTGGCGGACCAACTTCTGGTGCAGGTGGTTCCGGAATAGTCATCATAAGATACTTACTGTAGAACAATGTTTAAATCACATCAACTTTATTCCAGTGCTGCAAATATTACTCGTAAGTTTTTGAGTAATAATGATAGGACTACTGATGAAAAATCAGTAACTGGAGGTACAATCACTCAGTATACTAGTCCTGGTCCAGGCATTTCATATAAAGTTCATACATTCTATTCATCAGGAACATTTTCTTTAGTCGGTTTTTCAACATTTTCCGCAGATTTACTTTTAGTGGGTGGAGGTGCGTCTGGATCTGGTGGTGGTGGAGGGGGTGTTGTATATCATCCAAATATTCCTATAACGAATGGATCTTATGTAGTAACGGTTGGTGCTGGGGGAGAATTAGTTTATTGTAATAATGGATCATGTGCTCCAAGTCCAACACCATCAGGACAAGGAGGACCTTCTTCATTTGGACCTTATACTATTCCTGGCGGATCTATAAATCCTGGAGCCAACTCAGCAATTCCTCTAGGTAATCAGGGCCCTGGTGGCGGTTCTGGTGGTGCAAATCACGACGCACAACCAAGAAACGCTGGTAATGGAACACCAAACGCCATTTTGGGTGTTGATTATTACTGGGGCGGAGGAGGCGGAGGAGGAGGTAATAATAATCCTGGCGGAACGGGCGGACTTGGAGGTGGTGGTGGTGGAGGATCTAATAATGGATCTGGAGGTTCTGGCGGCGGTAGTGCTTTAAATAGCGGAACTCCTGGAGGAAGAACTGGACCCACAACACCAACTTCTCCTGGAGGAGATGGGGGAACTAACACCGGTGGTGGTGGCGGTGCTGGATTAGGAGGAGCTAGAGGAGGATCAGGAATAGTTATAATTAGATATCAAATATAAATACATAAAATTATCACACTATAGTTAAGATGGCTCATTTTGCACAACTAGATGAAAACAATGTCGTAACACAAGTTATTGTTGTTGCTAATGAAGATACTTCTGATGCTAACGGAGTAGAAGCAGAGGAAATCGGAGTTGCTTTCTGTAAGAAACTCCTAGGTGCTGATACTCGCTGGAAGCAAACATCATATAACAACAGTATAAGAGTTCGCTATGCTGGTATTGGATATTCTTATAATGGAACTCTAAATGCATTTGTTCCACCCAAACCTTATGCATCATGGGTTCTTAATGCAACTACTGCAAACTGGGAAGCACCAGTTGGTCCTGCACCCACACTCACAGAACAAGAAGTATCCTTTGGGATTTACTATCGTTGGGATGAGGAAACTGGTGCATGGGTATTAGAAACACCAGAAGGTTATAATCCTGATGCAAGAGATGGCGATGGTGATGGAATTGTTCAAGAGGATACACCTTTTGAGAGATCCGCATGAGTCAAACTAAAGTCCAATTAATCAGCACTGTTGTACCTACAGGAGTTAATTTCTCTGGTATTATAACTGCATCTTCATTTGTCGGAAATGTTACTGGTAATGCAACTGGTCTTTCTGGAACTCCTAATATCACTGTAGGGACTGTAACAGGAAACTTAACAGGTAACGTTACTGGTAATGCAACTGGTCTTTCTGGGACTCCTAATGTTACCGTTGGAACTATTGGTGCTACAAGTCTTAATGCCTCTGGTGTTATTACATCTACAACATTAAATTCTACTAATGGGACTATTACCAATCTAACCGGTACTGCAGGGACCATTACAACTTTAAATGTTGCATCAACTCTCAACGCATTGACTGGAATTGTAACTAATACTTCTGGAACTAACTTAAATTATTCTGGTATTGGTACTATTACAACCTTAAACACTACCAATTTAGCACCAACAAATATCAACTCAAGTGGAGTAGCAACACTTACCACATTAAATGTTACTAACTCAAGACCAACAAATCTAAATGTCTCTGGAGTTTCTACACTCACCAATACTACTGGAACTAACTTAAACTTTACTGGTATTGTTACGGCTGCTGGTGGTTTTAATCTTGGTATCTCATCAGCAGGAACTACCATTACATCAGGTCCAGTCAAAACACTGAACTTTGTTGGAACTGGTAATACTTTTGCAGTCAACGGCACATCAGTTGATATTAGTATTTCTGGTGGATCTGGTGGTAGTGGGGGTATTGGCACTGCACTCAGTCAAGATCAGGCCAGTCCTTTAAATAAGATCTATTTTACTGATCAAGTCTTAAGTATTGGAAGCACGATCACTGTTAATCCACCAGACTCTTCAAATATTGCTTATACACAATATGCGGAGATTGCCGTAGAGCAAGGATATGATCTAATTGTAGAAGACGGTGATGATTTAATTCCTGATATTCTAGGACTTTCAACTGTAACTGCGGCACCATTATCTGGTGCTGGTGGACGAGTTCGTGCCGATCAATTTACAAATAAGGCAGGAACAGGTGCTCCAACATTTCCTCTTGGTTTAACTATTGGTGATGGTGGAACTTTTGATAGTGAATTCTTTGAAGTTCCAAATGTACTTGACGTAACTGATAATAAAACTATTACTGGTTCAACAACTTCCACAGTAACTGTTATGAGAAAATCGGTTGTCGTTGCTAACACAAAGAGTCTAATACTCGGACCAGATTGCGAATTGGTTATCAATGCTTTACAGATATAAATACAAGTAAAATTGGTCGCAGTTAATGTCTATACTCAGAGCTGATAGTATTCGTGATAGGGCGGGCACTGGGGCACCATCTTTTCCAAATGGTGCCGTTGTAACTGGTGTCATTACCGCAACGACTTTTAGTGGTAATATTACTGGCACTGCTGCAACATTTACTGGCAATGTAGATTCGATTGGTGTCATCACGGCAAGAAGTGGCATTATTATATCTGGCGCAGGTCTTACAGTTACTGGTATTTCTACATTTGCAAATGATGTAAGATTCCGTGGTGGAGTGATTGAGAACGTATCAGCAGCAACGACTTATACGTCTGGTGGCGCATTAGTTCTAGAGTTAGATGTAAGAAACTCAACAACATATCGTTACTCAATGCCAGCGGGTGCTACGATTGGTATTGTATCATTTAAGAATATGCCCGCTGATGTCGAAAATGGATCTACTGTAACTGTCTTATTCACTCAACCCTCATCAATTACTGCAGGGACTGGTAATACAACAGCAGCAACAGGTATTGGGACAAACTGCACGGTCATTCCTTTTGTTTCTGGCGCAGCAATCGCAGGTATTTCAACCAGAGCACTAGTCGGTTCTGCAACAACTGTAACACTCTCAACAACTGCGAGTGATGTAGATTTTGTTTCATTCTTCGTTCATTACACTGGTGGCACATCAAGTGCAGCAGCAAGTTATAAGATTTATGTGACAAAGAACGGGGGATTTAGACAAGGTGACGTAGGAGTCTGATAGTATGGCACCTATTTTTACTGGGAGTAAGTTTGGATTTGGTAGGGTTGATGCTCCTGGTGCTGCTCCAGGATTTAGTGCCCCATTAGGTCTCACAGCAACTGGTGGTGTGATTAGTGATTATGCTGATGGTCCAACTGTTTATAGAGCACACATTTTTACCTCATCAGGTCCTTTTAATGTAAGTGCATTAGCGACTGGTGCAGGGATACCTAATAATGTTGATTATCTTGTTGTTGCTGGTGGTGGTGGTGGTGGAAATGGCGGCGCCGCTGGTGGTGGTGGAGCTGGAGGATTAAGGACTAATCTTCCTGGACATCCATTAGCAGGTTCAGCATTTCCAGTTTCTGTTGCCCCTTATTCAGTAACTGTCGGGGGTGGCGGCGCTTTAGGATCAAATGGCGGACCATCAGTTTTTGGTCCTATTACTTCTAACGGTGGTGGAGGTGGTGGTTCTCCGGGGTCTGGATCATCAGGAGGTTCTGGAGGTGGTGGAAAATTATCTGGAACAGGTGGAGCTGGAAATACTCCACCAACATCACCACCACAAGGAAACTCTGGGGGGAATGGTGCTGGAGGTGGTGCTAGTGCTGGAGGTGGCGGGGGAGCAAATCCTGGCGCGACAGGATCAAATGGTTCAGGAACTACTGGTGGCGCTGGAGGTAGTGGTACTCAAGTTCTGATTGCAGGTCCTCCATCAACAACACAACCTGTAGGAACTCCTGGACCTAATCCCGGCGGTGGTTATTTTGGTGGCGGAGGAGGTGGGGGCGGAAACCCAAATGGAACTGGAGGAACTGGTGGAGTTGGTGGTGGAGCTTCTGGAACCGGTAACAATACAGTGGCCACTGCAGCTACTCATTCCACTGGTGGTGGTGGAGGAGGAGGTGGATCTCATTCTGGAGTTGGTGACGGAACCTCTAGTAATGGCGGTTCAGGTATTGTTGTAGTCCGCTACCAAATCGGACAACTCACCACAGCAGCAAAAGCAACTGGTGGTGCGATTAGTTACTATGATGGTAAGACTATTCATACCTTTACGAGCACAGGAACTTTTGCTAATACTTCTGGATCTTCATTGGCAGTAGAGTATGTAATGGTTGCTGGTGGTGGTGGATCTGGTGGACACATTGGTGGTGGTGGCGGTGCGGGTCAATATTTAACAGGACCAACAACTGTTCCAACATCGCCACAACCAGTTGTTGTTGGTAGTGGTGGAGCGCCTCAACCAGGAGCAATTAATGCTGGTGCAAAGGGAAATAATGGAACCAATACAACATTTAACGGAATAACCGCTTATGCTGGAGGTGGTGGAGGTAGTGCAGGATCTCCTTCTACTTATGCTCCAGGAGCACCAGGAAACAATAACTCTGGTTCTGGTGGTGGTGGAGCATACTATGGTGGTAGTGGTGGTCCTTGGCCTGGAGGAACTGGTAATGGTCCTGGAGGAAGTCCTGGCGGATCTGGATATTGGGTCCCAGCTGCAGCTCATAATTCCGGCGGAGGTGGTGGTGCTGGAGGACCAGGTGGAAATGCTGGACCCAATGGAACTGCTGGAAATGGTGGAGATGGCATTAGAATACCAACTACTTTCCACAATCCTGCATCTGCACCAGGACCAGGAACAGGACCACAAGTTGGTGGTGGATTAGGATCTCCTGGACCTGCTGGTGGTTTTTATGTTGCTGGTGGTGGGGGAGGAGGAAATAATAATGCACCATCTACCTTGGCTGGTGGTGATGGTGGATATGGTGGTGGTGGAACTGGTGGTAGAGCACCAGGTGCTTCCAATCCTCGATCATCAACTGCCGGTGTAATGAATACTGGCGGAGGTGGTGGTGGTGGATTTGAAACTCCGGGCCCAACAACAGGATCTTCTGGCGGTTCCGGAATCGTCCTCATCGCTTACCCATCATAAATACACAAAAAACCTCCAATGTCATTTACCAAGATTGTTGGACCTGGTATTCAACCAACTTCCTTGTGTAATAAATACTTTTAATATTGGATGACTCTATAATCTAATGTCAAGAATTAGAGCGGATAAGATAGTTAATCGTACTGGCACTGGCGCTCCTGAACTGACATACGGTGCATCAATTCCTGTCGGTTATGGATTAACTGGTGCTGGTGGTATTAATATTACTGGTGTTGCGACTGCTGGAAGTTTTAGTGGGAATGTAACTGGAAATGCAACGGGTCTTTCTGGAACTCCAAATATTGTCGTTGGATTTGCAACTGTATCCAATGATCTAACAGTCACTGGAAACTTTACGGTTAATGGAACCACAACAACAATTGACACCGTTAATCTGGTCATAGAAGATAAGAACATTGGTATTGGAACCACCTCCGCAGCATCAAACGCAACTGCTGATGGTGGTGGTATTACAATCTTTGGTGGAGCAGGAGGAGATAAGACATTACAATGGTTAAACTCAACTGGTCGATGGACTTTTGGTGGTGGGGATGTTTCTGCTAATGCTTATTATGGTGATGGTACAAACTTAACTGGTGTAAGTGCTGGTCTTATTTTACGACAAAGTGGAACTACGGTTACTGGTGGAGCTGCAACAACAGTAAACTTTGCATCAGGTGCAACAATCACTAGTGTCTCATCGGGTATTGCAACAATCACCATTTCTGCAGGTCTCACAACAGAAGCACTTGTAGCATCTGGTATTGTTACAACATTAAATCTTTCATCAGCCCAAGACCATAAAGTCACCGCAACAGGTATTACAACCATTACTTGTTCTGGTGGTACAGAGGGAGAAAGTCATACCGTTAGAATTGTTAACTCTGGTATTGCGACTGTTGGGTTCTCAACATTCTTCTTATTCCCATCAGGTTCAGCACCAGTTCTTACAACAACATCAGGTGCAATTCATTTAGTTTCATTCACCGTCCATCGAGTGGGAGCAGGCGGAACACAGTTGCTTGCTGGTGCATCAGTGAACTTTAG
>Ga0194130_10005066_pt1 | contig 16230 bp, 16 predicted proteins | sample TA2KigsurfametaG_FD_160084 | JGI IMG/M metagenome (GOLD analysis project Ga0194130, IMG submission 160084) | Freshwater microbial communities from Lake Tanganyika, Tanzania - TA2015050 Kigoma 12 surface | ecosystem: Environmental > Aquatic > Freshwater > Lake | place: Tanzania: Lake Tanganyika... | reverse complement strand
ATATTTTTTTTTTATATATATAATATATATATATATATATATATATATATATATATATATTATCAAGAAATATCAAGTTTTATGCTACTAGTAGCATCCCATATTCTCCTTCATATTTTTGCCACATAATATGAGGATTATTAAATAATACAACGAATATGGCTTTACCTGCTCTTTTGCCAGAATATATTTCAGTCATCATTATTCCATTAGGTTCAAGTAAACCTTTAATTTTCTCAGCATTGTTTTGTTGATGTTGGAAATCATAATTTTCTTGTATAATACCTTGAAATCTATCACTTACTCTAGCTATTTTAGCAGGATTTATAACTTTTTTGCAACCATTTGTTATCCAATTTTTGTTTGTAAACATTTTAATAATAATATATAATATTAAAATTATAATAAAAAATCAATTTTTTTATAATGAATTATTTAGTCTAGTTTTTCAACAAGTTTCATAATCATTTCAATGTCTCCGGAAAAGTCACATTTAGTAACATCATTAAAAAAATAATTTTCAATATTTTCTGTAGACAAATTTTTTTTGTTAACAAATAAAAAGATATCATTATTCGTAATATCTTTTAATTCATATTTAATATTTTGAAAATTATCGTTGTTGTCATCATAATTATTTTTTATACTATAAATTATTTCTTCAGTAATTGTTTTTTCTAAAGATGAATTATAAAAACGTAATTCAGTAACAAATTTAGTAGAACAAACATCATTTTCTAAAACTGCTCCATGATTCCATCTAAATTTAACTGACAATATATCTTTATAAGGACAATATAATTGAAAAGGAGGAAATAACCTTGAACCTGTTCCAAAATAAATTTTTATTGGTTGTGTAATGGTTGGATATTTATTAAAAATGTTGTAGGCAAATGTTTGTTTGGGTTGTGGAACTTTCATATAATTATTTATAAAAAACAAAATTTTAAATAGTATTTTTCACTTTATCTAATATTTCTCCAACAGAAATTGAACCTCTTATATTTTTTTTGTTGATAATAATCCAATTATTTTCAATATCTGCATCTGTAATTTTTTCTCCATCATTAGATTTTGTTATGATATAACTATTTCCAAAATTAGTATTTACTCTTATGGCTAAATCATATCCTCTTAACATACTTTTAGTATCGGTCATTGCAGTTGTTTCAATTGGTCTAATCTCCTCCAAAGAAAGAATTTTTTCTTTTCTAAAATAGAAACCAGAAACAAAAGGAAATATTACAACAATAATGAATAATGATTTTAACATTCTAGTTTTGTATATATGTACATTATTTATGAATAAGTTTTTTTCAATTTTTTTATATAAGAATTATATATAAATGAGTATTGATTTAAAAGATGATCCTAATCATAAATATATAGTTTTTTGGGAATTAAAAAAATCACTTTTTTGTAATAATAAAAAAGAAAAATCTATCTTTAAATTTGCTAAAAGAGGTATTAAATTAGTATTTATAGACAATATAAGTGAAATTCACAATTTTACATTTTGTGGAAAAAGAATAAAATTTAATGATTTAGAATATCCAGAATTTAAAAGTTTTTATATTTTATTCAATACAATGAATTTTGAAAGTGAACAATTTATAAATTATTATACATATGATATGCACTTTTATAAAATGAAAAGTTTCAAACATAATTTTTTAGTTTATTTGGCTCAAAGTTTTGGAGCAAATATAATATCTTGGTCATCAGAAATACAAAAAAATAAAAATATAAAAAATAATGTAGGTATTGATGTAGGTTATGCAGATATAGGATTATCACAAACATATAATAAAGAAAATGAAAAAATTATGAATGTTAATCATTCTCAAGAATTGGAATATGGAAATTATGGAAGTGAAATTTATTTCAATTTAACAAAGAATAATGTTCCTTGGGTAAGCAAAGAAATAATTAATTATATTTTAAATAATCAGAAAGAACTAAACTTAACTACAGAAATGGTTAATAAAATTAAAAAATCAATATCAGAAAAAATTTTAGAGCAATTTTTAAATAGTTCGGATTATTATACTTATGCATTTTATACATCAGAACCATATTTAATGGATTTTGTTAGAAAAAGAATTGATGGTATGTTATCTATTAGTCATGAAATGTTATATTCAGATTCAAATAAAACTGTATTAGATTATTATACTTCAATAGGTTATAAAATTTTTGGAAAAGCTAGTATTAAATATAATTATGAAGAATTAACAAATATAACCGAAAAAACTACATATAAAGTTTCATTTTATCCAAATGAAGAACTTGAGGAAATTACTTTGGAATTAATGTTGACAGAAAAAAGTTTAAAACAATTAATTGTAGAACAAGAACATTTATTAAATTTAAAAAGAGAAATTATTACTAATTATTTAAAAATAGATATAAATATTGAATTAGATAGAACTTATTTTTTATTGAAATATAAAAAATTATATGAATATATGAAAAAAAATAAAGAAAAATATTCGAATATTGATGTTGAAGATAAAATTGGAGAAATTATTAAATACATTTTAATTTATTTTAAAAACATTTTAAATAACTCAGATATTGAAAATTGGATTAATGCTGTTCCTCGAGATTTTATAAATATAATTGCCGAAAATATTTTTAATAGTCTAAATGTTACTTCAGAATTTACTTATTTATTGAGTTTTATTAATTCATCAAAATTTTATTTGGATGAAAATGAAAAATTTGCCAGAATTAATATTATTAGAACATATAGATATTATGACGAAAATGATGATAAATATAAAAAAATGCTAGAGCAAATAAGTTGTTATAAAGAATTTAAGGAGAAAAAATTTAGTGAAAATTCTACAATATCAACTGATGATAACTCTTCGGTTAATAGTGTTAATTATATGTCTGATCATAAAAAAAAAAGAATTAATTCATCTACTATAAAAAAAAATGCAGAAAAAAATCAAAGGATATTTATTCAAAAAAATGAATACGGAGTATTTAATTCAAAACATAATTCAGATAATATTAGTGAATTAAGTCCAACAAATACTAATAATTTAAGTTGTTCCCCAATACCTGAATTAACAAAAACTATGACACCAAGTTTTAGAGTAGCACAACAACAAAGTAATTATAGTTGTTTTCAAGAAGCAAGTCCTTGTTTTCAAGAAGCAAGTCCTTGTTTTCAAGAAGCAAGTCCTATAATTACGTCATTTGTTCAAAAACAAATAAATACGCCAAAAATAAGTTACAGAGTTGTATCACCACCTAAAAACAAATATCTTGATTTAAATGAATTATCTGATCCAGAAAATAGTTTAAATTATTCAAAAACAGATACACCAGATACACCAAATTCAATAAATCTTGAATTTAATAGTGATATATTAAATAATGGTAATGAAAAAGAAATTATAAATGATGGTGATATTATAATGCTAGAAAAAGCAATAATTTTATATGAAAAAAATCGTAAAAAAGACGCCATAAATGCGTTCAAAGTAAATACATTTATAAACAAACGTGATAGAGAAAGTTTTTTAAAGATGTCAGAACAACTAAAATTAATGTTAATTAAAAAAACATTTAAAAATCTAAAAGTGAATTTTAATAAAAGTAAAGAATTTTATAAAATTGCTGTGAAATATCATAAAGATACTTTACAAAGAAAAATACTATTAAAATTAAATAAATATATTAAAGAAAGAAAAATAAAAAAAGTACTTTTACAAAAAAAATATAAAACAAATATGGATTGTGTTATCAGAACTATTAATAAATTTGATAAAATAACTAGTATAGAATTAGTAAAACTTGAAAATCAAAATGACTTTGGTAATTGTGAGGGAGAATATTTGAGAAAAATTTATTTAATTAATGGAAGAAATATTTTTGCAAATATCAATAAAAATAGAATGATTTTTTGGAATGGAACAAATTGGATAATTACTTCTTATGATGATTTGACTCAATTATTAGTTAAGAACAAATCAAAACTTGACATTGGAGGTTATCATTCTAATATTAATGGAGATGTTCCATTAGCGGCTTCTAATTGGAATTGTTATTATGTTAAATATAATTAATAATATTTTCACTTTTAATTATTTTGATTATCTTTGGATGTAAAACATTTCATTCTTGTATCAGCTGAAGAACCATATAAATGCATAATAAATACATCATTGTAACATTTTCCATAATTTAATATAATATCATTTGGTAAAATAGTTGTATAGTTTTTATATTTATCATCTATTAAAATATTCATAACACCTTGTTCATAACAAGTTCCTGCCCATCTTCCATTTAAATCTCCATTTTTTTTTAAACAAGATGAATTTAATGAACTTATACAATCTTCTAGAAATTGTCTTCCTATTGGAGAATTCTTAATTATAAATACTCCTGCATTTGTAAAATCATATTTATGATGATTGTCAAGACCAATAAATATGTCTGACATATATTCTTTCAATATATCTGATAAATTTATTTCTTGATTAAAAATAAAAGTATCAGAATCCATCCACATTACATAATCATATTTATAACTATTTAGTGCTTCTAAAACCATATGAATTTTACACCAATAAACATTATATTTACACTCATCATAAAATTTATAATCATATTTCCATTTTTTACAATAATCCTCTAAATTTTTATTATGGGTTTTTACATAATCTTGATTACTTCTATTGTCAAAAGTAATTATTAAAATTTTATTTTTGGCATTTTGCGGATCTCTAATTTTATTATTTGAAACTAAATTTGACATTCTTTTTTGAACAAACTTATCCAAATATTTTTTGTCTTTCTCATCAATTGAAATTTTTTCATCTAATAAAGTAAAATCATCTTTATTTTCTGTAATTATAATATAATACACTATTAAATATATCAACGTTATCCATATAAAAATTGTTGATGAATTCATTATTATATTATACTTGATAAAATAAATTCAAAATAATGTTTTTCACTAATACAAAAAATAGTAAATAAGATATGACAAAATAAATGCTTGTAAAAAGTGCCAAAGTAACTTTCGACCTCCTGTATCAATAAAGTTAATTAATTGTTTACGTGTTGACCAAATGATGGTATTTACAAATGGAATGGGTAAAGTATCTCCAGTACCATTTTTACCATTAATGGTATCAACAATTTGTTCATTAATATCTCTTCGTTCTTCTAATGCTGGAACAAATTTAACTATGTAATTATGAATAATACCTTTATGCATTGTTCTTAACTCAATTAAAGATGCGACACATTCATTATATGCTTGAACTAGCTCTTGATTTTTTCTGTTTTTAATGTGCTCATTTAAATTAAAAGAATAAGATTCTAAAGTATTAAGAAAACACATATGAGAATATGGCATATAATTACGCATTTCCGCAAAAAAATCTTTAGCATGTTGAACATGATTAACGCCCAAAAGTATGTCCCAAGTTTGAATTAAACTACTTTGAGCAGCAGAACCACCCTTGTATTCTAGTTTTTCGTAATATTCACCATCATAAGCCTGTAAATGTTTTTGTGGTAGTTTATTCCAACCACTCAAATAATTTCTGAGTTTCTCAAAGAAAATTCTATTGTTACAATGTTCGCCAATTCTAGAAACAATTTCAACTGCCTTATTGATAGAATCTGCTATTTGATTAAGGTTAAAAATCATTTCTTTATCAGACATATTTTTATTATTCAGAATAATATCAGTAACATTCTTTACAGAACTTCCTGAATTTAACTCGAATGCAATATGAATAAGATAAAACCATTTTTCAGTCTCAATTTCTTGAATGTTATTTTCTGAAGCGTCATTTAATAAAATAGTATAATTTATATCCAAATTTTCTATGGAATATTTGTTCTCGATAGTATCATCTTTTACTTTCCAGTTAAAAAGATTAACCGCTGCATGTGTCATGACTGGATTAATACCTGCATATTTACAAATTTGTAAATAACAAAAACCAAGATATTTGGGTAAAACTTCAATTGGTTTAGTGGGTTCTAACCATACATATTTAGCAACGATAAAAGAAATCAAAGAATATATAGAATAAGCCTCTTCTAAACTTGTTACATTTATTACTTCCAGTGCTTCTTCTTCTGTAATATCAAAAAAATGTCTTATATCTTCTTGAAATGTGGATACATCTCCTCTTCTAATCAATGTCTGTAAATTAACCCAAAAATCCTTAGATAATGGTTTCACTATCTCTGGTATATAACCCGTTCTATAGCTTATATTATGTGTTTTTAATAGGGCTTCCATCTTTTAAAATAAATTTATATAATTACCTATATATATATTTATTATTATTTTCAATTTTTTCTATTTTATAGCTATTAAAAAAATTGATTTTTTATTAAAATAAATTTAAAAATTAAAATATAATTAATAATATTAAAATGTCTCAAGTTCAAGTAGAAACTATTGTAGAAGAAATCAAGGTTCAAGAAGATGAAGTAACACCTTGGAAAGTATGTGCCACATCTACCGGAGGTATTGATTATTATAAGCTTATTAATAAATTTGGTTGTGATCCAATTGATGGTAAACTAATTAAACGTTTTGAAGAAGTAACCAGAGTTAAAGCCCATCCATGGTTGAGACGAGGTCTTTTCTTTTCTAATAAAGATTTAAATAAAATTCTTGACCAATTTACTGAAAGAAAGCCTATTTATATCTATACAGGACGAGGTCCTAGCTCTGAATCTATGCATTTAGGACATCTTCTTCCTTTTATCTTCACCAAGTATTTACAAGATGCTCTTGGAGCTGTTGTAATTATTCAAATGTCAGATGATGAAAAATTTGCATTTAAAAGTTCAAGTGAAGGTAAGTCTGTAGAGCATTATAATAGATTAGCTTATCAAAATGCCATTGATATTATTGCTTGTGGTTTTGATTTGGATAAAACATATATATTTTCTAATTATAGACAATTTGGGAGAGAATTATATCAAAATGTAGTAAGAATAAATCAAGCAACTACAGGAAATCAAATTCGTGGTATTTACGGATTAAATCTTAATAATAATATGGGAGAACTTTCATGGCCTTCTTTCCAATGTGCACCTGCTTATAGCAGTTCTTTTCCTGATATCTTTCATAAGGACGGAAAATATTCTCAAGTATATCCAGATGGAACTAGAGATTATATTGGAGAGCAAATTTATTGTCTAGTTCCTATGGCAATTGATCAAGACCCGTACTTTCGTATGGCAAGGGACTTTGCTGAAAAGTATAAAAGTGAAGGTTATATTAAACCAGCAACTATTCATACTAAATTTTTAGTTGGTTTAGGTGGTATTAAAGAAAAAATGAGTTCTACACAATCAAGTGCTCCTACTCTATATCTTACAGATAGTGTAGATGTTATTAAGAATAATATTATTAAACATGCTTTTTCAGGTGGTAAAGATACAAAAGCTCTTCATCAAAAATTTGGAGGCAATCTATATACTGATGTTGCTTACCAATATCTTTTATATTTTATGAATTCTGATGAAGAACTTGGACGTATTGCTCATGAATATAGAACTGGTAGAATGATGAGTGGTGAAATTAAAAAAATTATGGCTGAAGTTATTGGAAAAGTTATTCAAGAACATCAAGAACGAGTATCCAAGGTAACTCCCGAACTAGTAAAACAATTTTTTACTAGAGATAGGGAATTTAATATGATTGTTCCTGAACGTGAAGAAATTGAACTTGAAAGTGACGAAGTTTATAGTAAATATGGTATTAATTTTGATATTACATTTGGCGCTGTAGCTCCTGAAGGTGCTTTGGAATATGAAGCTGAACAACTAAGACTAATGGATGAACAATCAAAGAAAGCTTAAATTTTTTATAAATAGTATTTATTTGACTAAAAAAATTGAAAAATTTATATATTAGAAATATTACTATTATACAATTATAAAAAAAGGTAGTACAAATGTCCTATACTAATACAAATACTCAAAGCAACAATGTTTACGCTGTTTCCATTGAAACAAGTGAGAAAAACGACACTTTTGTTTTTACAAGAAATAATGAAATAACAAATTATAAACTGAGTTCTCCTTTTGGAATTTTTGACCTTCCAAAAAGTATTTTTCCTGTAAATGTTGATATTGACGATCATTCACTTTTGGAACTTGATAATTTTAGTATTACAAAAATTAAAAAGTAATTTTTATAAATTTTTATTTATAAAAACATAATTTTTATCTAATAAAGTTCTTTCATTAACAAGTTCTTTGTTATTAGCTAAACATATAACGGCAATTAATTTACCATAATCTTGTTTTGTGAATATTCTTTGCAAAATAAATTCATCAATGCTTGATAAGGGTAACTTTATATTTTTATTATTTAAAATTTCACAAAAATAATGTTGCCATTCTTCTAAAGTTTTACCTTTAATTACAGTATATCCAGCCTTTTTTAAAGAATTTGCTTCTTCAATTTCAACTCTTTTTAACCTACCTTCTTGTATTGCTTGTAATGTTTTTGTTTTAATATTAATTTCCGCATTATTCCAAATAGTATCATTTAGTAAATCCATTTTTAAAGGTTTTATATTTGAAAAAAAATCATTTCTTGTTTTAGTTCGTATTTTATTTATTCTATCCATATTATAAATTATATATATTTACATATAAAAATAATATTATTTTCAAATTTTTACTACTAAATGTTATAGTACAAAACAAAAACATATTTTACAAAAAAAGAATATTAACAAAAGAAACAAACAAGCATATTTACAAAGAAAGTAAGGAATTCAAATGCTCTTCAAACTCTGGGGCGACAACGTTTACCCGGTGTCCCAAACACCTACGAACCACTTCTAGAAGCTTTGCTTGGAGCGAGGGATTATCCATGAACCAAGACCTTTCCTTCAGATGGTAAAAGTCAGGAACATCTTCTTCCATCCACTCAAGTGCCAACTTTCCTCCCGAAAGAAGGTTTTCCAAGTGCCACTCGAACTCTGGGTAGCTCGAAACCACCTTGTCACCCAACCCCCGTCTCACCACTTCCAACAGCTTGGCTTGAAGTTCTGGGTTTCGCATGAACCAACCTCTGCTCTCCAAGTAACCAAAACCAGGCACCTTTTCCTTCAAGTGCTTCAGGTCATCGGACCTCTTCTCCAAGAGTCCGTCGAGGTGTTCCTCAAACTCTGGGATAACCACGTTAACCTTGCTTCCAAGTCCTAGCCTCACTACTTCCTGTAACTTGGCCTTCAGGGAAGGATTTCTGGTAAACCAGGACCTTTCCTGCAGGTAGAAGTAGTTGGGGACAGAGTCGGACATTTCAATTTCGCTAATGCTCATTTGAGTGCGTATGTGTGTGTTTGCTGATAATTTCTTTGAATTCAGTAGGAACTTCAACATATTATTTTTTTCAATTTTTTTATATTATTTTTTTTTATAAACCTATATATATTATATATAATTTGATTATGACAACATTAAGAGAATTATTTGACAAAGCATTTAGGGCTGGGCGAGATGTTCAAGAAAGAACACATTTGCATCCAGACATTGTAATAGATGGAAAAGCTGTTTGGAGTGAACTTGAAAAAGAGGCTATTGCATTAACTGAAAAAAATCCAGAAATTACTAAAGAAATGTTAAGATATAATGAAAGTCTCAATGATATTTATGATAGAATGGATGTTATTATAAAAGAATTTAATATGGATTCTACTGAATTTAATCCTATATCTAATCATTTTTTTATGCAATTGCAAAATTTAGTTAAAAAAAAATCAGATTTTATTATTCAATTAAATAGAGTAATGCAATTAGGTTACAATGCTGGTCAATTAAGTGTTTTTTTAGAAAGAAATACTTTACCAGCGGATAGATTAGAAGTTATAAGAAAATTTGTTAATGAAAATAATATGTTAAATTTAGATACTTATGTCAGTCCTGAAATTCAAGAAATTGTGAATAGAATTTTAAATAATAAATTAGATGGAGGATATTATTTTAAATATATGAAATACAAAAATAAGTATATGGCTTTGAAAAGACGTATATAATTATTTTTAGCAAACAAAAATAAGTATATGGCTTTGAAAAGACGTATATAATTATTTTTAGCAAACAAAAATAAGTATATGGCTTTGAAAAGACTTACAGAATAAAAAAATTGAAAAAAATAGTATTAATCACCCAATAATAAATAAATATATATAAATAATCATAATAAAAGAAATGTCAAATCATTACTTTAGTAATATTGATGAAAGAAAAGAACCTGATAGTATTACTTTGGAAGAACTAGATCATTCACACCCACGAAGTATCATAACTCTATATAATGGATTTAATTATTTTACTAAAATAGATCATGAAATTTCCAGTTTTAATGCAAAATCTTTATATGAAATGATTTTACATGACAAAAAATTTAATCCTATGACACGCAAACCATTTGATGAAAACCAAATAAATCGTATTAGGTGGTATAAACAATGTCTTGAATTATATCCTTCAATTACCCATGAAGATATTGCAGACTATAAGCAACTAATTCAAAATTGGCTTTTAAATCCATGGGATTCAGGAGACCATACATCAAAAGCAAAATATTTTGTTACTTATGATCAAATTATTAATTTCTTTGGATTTAAAGAAATTGATACTAGAGAAAAAGCAGAAGAGTACTTTATTCGTAATCCTGACAAAAATTGGGTCATTCGTAAATCATCTGTAAAGGATACAAAATATAATCAGTTTTTTGTTATTATGACAAAAAATAATGGAATAAGTTGTAACTATTTATATGTTCATAGACAGGGATATGGAGTATGTGCAGTTAAGGGAGATAGAAATGCAACTATTTCAGAGGTTGAATTAAAAAAAGATCAATATTATACAAATATAATTGATTTGTTAATTTGGTTATCTAAAAACAAAGTAATTACATTGTCCTAAGGCAATTAGGTCATTTTAACTTTTTTATAAACAGAGACAAATCTGTCAATATTTGTTTGATTTAATCCTGCTAAACTTATTCTTCCATCATCAGGCATAAAAATACCATTTTCACGCATTTTTTCAACTTGTTCTTTGTTTAGAGTTGAATAATAAAACATCCCTTTTTGATGAATAATATCTGAAAAGTTTTCGTTCATTTCAAATTGTAATTTGCAACATAATACGTTTCTAATAAAAGTATATCTCTGATTAATTTCTTTTAACTCATTTAACCATAATTTGTAAAGTTCATCATTTCCTAAAATTGTTTTAATTATATTTGAACCATTACTTGGTGGATTTGAATAAATTCTTCTTATAATAGTCCTTAAAATATCATTTAGTTCATTTGTTTCAGTTTCATTATAACCTCTAAAAAATAAATTACCTACACGTTCCGAATATAAACCAAAGTTTTTAGCATATGACGAACAAACAAAAACAGGATAATCTTTATTATTTACAATTCTTAATACATTTGCATCATGTTCAATATTTCCTGAAGCAAAACCTAAATAAGCCATATCAATAACAACCAGTAAATTTTTTCTTAAACATAGTTTAATAAGTTCAAACCAACCTTCAAACATTGGATCATAACCAGTTGGATTGTGCGCACATCCGTGAAATAAAACAATATTAGAATCAGGTATTTTTTTTATATTGTCATATAAATATTCAAAATTAAATTTTCTATCTTTTAACAAATAATTATATGTGGAAAGGTTTAATTCGGAAGAATGAAAAATATTAAAATGATTTTCCCATGTTGGATTAGGCAAATAAATTGTTTTATTTTCTTTAATAATTTCTTTAAAAAGTTGTGATAATAGATATAGAGAACCTGTTCCTGAAAGTGTTTGAACTGCTGAAAAATTAGTGAAATTACCAAAGTATAATTTTTTAGAAAGTTCGTTAAATTCATTATCTCCCGTTATTGGTAAATATTCGTGATTATTTGTAATAAAATTATTTTTGGCTTGTTTTACACTATTAAAAATAAAAGGTTTATTATCAATGGTTCTATATGCACCTACAACTAAATTTATTTTATTTTCTATTTTACTAAAATTATATAATTGATTAATACTCATTATACCATCTAGAGCAGGTTTATACAAAGAGTATAACTTGGACATTTATAGTTTATTATATTACTTAATTATTTAAGTAATGTAATTTATGTTACAAAAAAAATTATTTTTCTTCAATATATTCGCAACCAAAAGGAATTTTAATTTCAATATCATAAATTTTATTTAAAAAAACCAATTTTTCTAAAGTAATTGGCAAATTAGTTAAGTTTTTAATTGGATTAGAAAATTTTAATTCCAATAAATTTTCATCAAAGTTATCATAATTTATATTTTTTATTTCTTCAATATTTTCTGTAAAATATATAGTTTTACCATCATTAAAATTATCATTGAAATCTGAAAAATTTTTTTGAAAATAATCATTATTTTTCATACCATCATAATTACAATATGTCATTTCTAAAAATCTATCATCTATATCTACTTGATAAGCAATACCACCCATACCACCTACATACCTTAAATAATTAAAAGTCTTGCCAAAAAGATTAATTTCTTTTTCTTCTTCAAAAAAATCGATTTTTATAATAAAAATTCCGTCCAATGCCATTTTAGTAGGGCAAGTTAGAGTTCTAGAAACTAAATTATAATGTTTTAAAACTTCTGATATTTTTTCTATATTGATTGGTATTTTTATAAAATTGTCATATTTTACAAAGTTATTCTTTATTTTTTCATAATCATAATTTAATATTTCTATTTTTTTTGCTTTTTTATCATAAAAGTACATTTCTAAATTTTTTATATTATTTGGATTACATTTCACAATATATTCATCAATCCAATATTGATTATTTAATATAAAATTAACTTTATTTGTATTATTGACTTTTGTAAAAAATTCTAAAACATTTATTTTATCTGTATATTTGTTATCTATAGAATTGAATTTATCAAAACATTTTTTGTATATTAATCCATTAAATGTTCTTTTTTCACATAAAAACTCTACATTATTAAAATTATTGTCAATAGAAATTGAATAACACACTTCATGAAATGTTAATAATATCGTGAAAATTGTTGGAATATAAATTGGAATAATAAATTTACCATTTTCTTCTTTACATCCATTCATTAAATAATAATATTTTAAATTGCATTTATAAACATTCTGACTACCAATATAAAGAAAAATATTATCGTGAAATGTCAAATTATCTAATGTATTATCTAATACAATATGTGTTATTTTTAAAATATCACAATCTCGTTCTAATCTAGTATAGTTTCCATTTTTGTTGTTGTTAATAGTTATGGTTGTATTTTCAATTTTTGTATTTTTAACTATTTCTGCATCAGTTTCATAAAACATAGTTCATAATATTAAAAAATATGTATTCATTTAAATTAAGAAAAATTGAAAAAAAATTTATAATAGACTTGTAATATATAAATTAATTATAGAAATATGTATTATACCAATTTATTAAAATTTTATCAATATCTCGATGAAGAGATAGCAACCAATTTAACTATGGGTATAGGAATATCAGTTTTAGATTCAATTGATACTGACAGAAATTTATCTTTTGATATAACATTATCTAACTATTCTGATAGTGATGCAAAAAAATTAAAAGATACTTCAGACAAAGGTATTGTTTTAAATTATGACTTTAATAGTTTGTGTGTATTAAATAACAGAATTATAGATAAGTTCAACAAAATTAATAAAATAAACTCTATAGTTTTTGACTCTAGCACTTTTAAATTTTTCAATAATATAAAATTTTTAGCAAGTTTATATTATTTAACTTTAGAAACTAATGGTTCAATTTATATTGAAAGCAATTCTTCTATATCAATTGGTTATGTAATTAGAAATACAAATGAATTTTATGAGTTATTAAATAAAAATAAAGGAGGGTTTAGATATCAAAATGGATACATTCTTCTTAATGATGTTAAAAGTTTAATTTCTAATGATAAATTTGAAATAATGGAAAAATCTATTATTTCAAGAGAACAAGTATATATTGATAATCAAAAATTTTTAGAAAAATGGTTTTATGGTTCAAAGGTAGAAATTTTGGAAAATAAAGATATTAATTATCCAATTACTAATCCAAGATACGAAATTAAAAAATATTATAAGATTACTAAAAATTTAGAACATAAAGAAATTTTGGAATATCTAAAAATGAATATTAAAGAAATCAATGAAGGATTAGAATTAAAAAGTGTAAATTTGTTTAATAATTTATAAACAATTAATAATTTTTTTATGGCTATAATATAATAAAAAATACTTTATAAATGAGTGATTTATTCAAAAGTATTAAAAAAAATATCGCACCTTTTCAAAATATTATAAGGGAAAAAACTAATATGTTTATTGAAACATTTAATGATAGTTTTTCAGATTCAGAATCTGATGAACCTTATTCTGATGATTTTGAAACAGATAGTGATGGAGAATTATCTATTCCTCCAAAACAACAGACCTTTAACGAACATTTATTTAAAATGACAAATTCATATTCACCTATTAATACTGAAAAAGTAATATGTTTTGAAAAAAATGAAGATGAAAATCAAGAAATAAAAAAAGAAGATGAGGAAAATAAGATAATAGAAGAAATAAAAGAAGATATTGAAAACAAAGAGTTAAATAAATATGAACTACTAAATGATGAGTTACTTATAAAAAATTTAGAAATTTTAACAAATATAAATATTAATCAAAAACTATATATTAATTATTTGGATAATAATAATAAGTTAAATTTTGAAATATTATTTGATGAATCATATTTTCCTCAATTAAGTAGATGGTACTATAGTCAAAATAGAAACATTACAATAAATGCAATTGAAAAATTGATTAATTTAACAATAGAACAATTAAATATTTATAAAGAAATGTTAAATGAAGAACTCGTAAAAAATTATATAAATTTATTAAATAAATCAATAAATGGTTTAAAAAATTTAAAAATTACTTACGAAACAGATGAAGAAAGTATTTTTAAATTAAATAATATTATTACTTTTATTAGTGAAAATTTATAAAAAGTCAAATTTTCAAAGATTAATTAGCTCATCATTTACATATACGTTACAACCAAATGGTATTTTTTTTAAATTTTTAATAGCGTTGTCTACTTTTATCCTATCTTGTTTTTGAATACGTTTAATTTCTCCGGATTTTAACTTATTTATTTCCATAATACTAGGTCCTTCTTCTGTTCCAAAACCATAATTCCATAGATATAGCCTTAATTCTTTTAATATAATAGGTAAATTATCTATTATTTCTTTATTATTATGAGTATAAATAATTAATTTTTCAAGACCAAAAGGCAGGTTATCTAAAATATTTTTTATTGAAAATCTAGCATTATCCAATAATAATGCTATTTTGTCCATATTTTCATCAACATTTTTACTCAAGATTAATTTGCCAGTATCGTGATCTAAATATAAATATATTACTTGATAAACATCGTCATTATATTTTAGTTTAATATCAAAATTTCGTTTTGTATATTTAATAATTCTTTTATTTTTATTATTGTAAATTCTGGGTTTTTTTAAATTTACAATACAAGATTTTGAATTTATTGAGTTTAAATCTTTTATAAATAAGTTTTTACCATCCCAATAATTAGCACAAAAATCAAAATCAAATCCTTTCAAAATGTCTTCTGGGGTTTTAATGACATTGTCGTCATAATAAATTAATTGGTATTTACTCATTATATCATTGGATACTTGAAAATCAACAATTTCATTGATTTTATCATGATCATAATCTAAATTAGTAATTCCAATATTTGTTTTTTTGCATTTATTTATTGATTTATATTTACTTATGATTTTAGGTTCATAACTACCACAATGAATATTTATATTTACAAAATCAGTTTTATTATCAGGATTATAACCCTTTATTAATTTTGTATTTAAATTAATGAGGCGTTCAAAATCTATTTTATCTAAATCTGCATTTTTATCAACTATTTTAATATTATATAATAAATCTTTTTTTGGTTTTTCATATTCTGAAGTAATTTTTTTCTCCAAATCAAGCATACTTTGTTCTAATTCATCTATTTTAATATCAGGTTTTAAATTTTTTATTAATTTTGCTTCTTCATATTCTGTATCATTTAGATATTCATCTAAGTCAAACATA
>Ga0194130_10005064_pt1 | contig 16239 bp, 14 predicted proteins | sample TA2KigsurfametaG_FD_160084 | JGI IMG/M metagenome (GOLD analysis project Ga0194130, IMG submission 160084) | Freshwater microbial communities from Lake Tanganyika, Tanzania - TA2015050 Kigoma 12 surface | ecosystem: Environmental > Aquatic > Freshwater > Lake | place: Tanzania: Lake Tanganyika... | reverse complement strand
GTAATACGATATGCGGGTAATCAAGTGCCTCGCGGACAGTATCGGGGGAATGTGCCAGCAAAATCGTCGGCAGATGTGTGGTGTTGGATGCCATGGCGGTATCGAGGCGCATCTGACCATGCCAGATGTCATCAACACCCGCAACGTAGATTGAATCCCCGTGAAGGTTGAGTGTAAATCCCTGATTTCGAATCATCGGAATGCCCGCAAATGATGTCGCCTGAATCACGTCATCTATCTCTTCGACATAATCATGATTGCCTGGTATTGCATACACACCATATGGCGCCCGAAGCTGTCTGAGGTGATACGGTAAGTCGGTTATTGACTCGCGGTCATTGACCAAATCACCGGTCAGCACGATTAAATCCGGATTGAGATGCTGCATTTGCTGAATCGCCCAGCGCAGATTTGCGTGACTATATGGTTGCCCGAGATGAATATCACTGATCTGCCCAATCCGAAATCCGTGAAACCCTAGTGGTATGCGATTGTCACAAATTGACACGTGTTGGAGCACCGGTTGCTGTGGCTCGTGATGGCGCGCATAGTGCCACACGCGTTTGCCTACCATTGCACAAATGAGCAGACGCAACCAACGATGATTGCGTAACCAATGTGCTCCCATCAACGCACCAAATAGCGCAGCAAGCTTCCACGCTGGATTAATATATATATCGGCTGGCTGGCGAATCAAAGACTGCTGAACGGCGCGTTCTGGTGTGTTTCGAATGCGTTTTGGATGATATGCCATGCGTCGACGGTACCTTGAATACGGAAACACCCTGATTTCATTTTCAGTATACTCGTACTTCACACAACTTGTGTGTGATTTGGCTATGGTATGCTAATACCACGCTTTACCAGTTGTGATTGCTGGGCTGGAGGTCGCCATGGACGTTAACTCGCGTCAACCCCGACTTCGCGATGGTGTGACTCCCGGATCAACGATTATTTTGCCGCGTACCAGTCGTATGCGTATTTTGTCTGGCCCGCCAGATGAGCAACCACGTTCGTGGCGCTTGGTCTGGGTGCTGCTGTTCGTAGTGTTCCCTACGCTGTTAGGAATCTATCAAGTCAACGAAATCGTGCAAGCCGTGGGCGTCAAAGATGCCCGTCCGGTGCGCACGAACCCTGCAGCGTTCACTCCGTTCACTGTATTGATTATTGGTGTTGATGAGCGCGACAGCGCGGCCAACAACGGTGTGCGCAGTGATACGCTGATTCTTATGCGTGTGAATCCACAAGCAGGTAGTGTTGCGCTCCTCTCTATTCCTCGTGATACCCAAGTTGACATACGTGGGCGCGGCCAAAGCAAAATTAACGCCGCATACGCATACGGATATCAACGTGCACAAGATCTATTCGCGGGTGATGTAACCCAACAGGAATCCGGTATGGCGCTGGCAGCTGAGACTGTCGATACGTTCACACAACTCTCGGTTAATGGTGTTGCCATCGACTACATGGCGCAAGTGAACTTTGCCGGATTTGCGGCCATCATAGACGCGATTGGGGGGATTACGGTTGACGTGCCAAAGCGCATTGTGGATGAAACCTATCCGACTGACGATTACAGCACCACGCGCATTGAATTCGTCCCCGGACTGCAACGCCTAAACGGTGAACGCGCGCTCATGTACGCACGTACTAGACATGCGGACAACGATTTTGGTCGTAATTTGCGTCAACTGCAAGTCATCTATGCAGTTATTGCCGAACTCAAGGCTCGCGGAGTGGTTGGTTGGGGTTCCCTCTTCCTTGATGCACCACAACTCCTGGCTGGCACCGTCAAGACGACCGTACCACTCACCGATCCTGGTATTTTCGTCACACTCGTCTGGAGTGCGTCTCGACTCGATTTGAATGCGGTGATTGCCTATCAAATTTCACCCCAGACCATTCCGAATTATCGGAGCGAAGGTAGCAATATCATCTGGGATGCTGATGGCGTGTATACGGTGGTACAAGCGTGGGTTGATAACTCCGGTGGTATTGTGGATCGGGCACCAACGGTGAGTAGTGATGTGTTTAATCAGCTGCGTATTGCCCTGAGTCAGACGCAACGCTATGTAATCGAGCAAGTGCGCTCACTGGCTGGTCTTGAGTCTACTGAGCCACCAGCACGTGTGCATGTGTTTAATGCAGCCCGTATTGCAGGAGTGGCCCGTCAAGTCACCGAGCAACTAAATGCGACCGGCTTTGAGACAGAAACCCCGGCTGACTACAGTGGCGAGGTGCAAATCGAAACGATTATTTATGACGTGAATGGGCATCCACAGCAGGCCGCAAAAATCGCACAACTAGTGGCCGGCCGTGTGGTGGTTGGTCTCCCACCGACGAGCATTCAAAGCAGTGCAGATATTATCATTTTGGTTGGAACCGATAGTGTGACGCCTTAAGGCATGCGCGCGGTGAATCGACTGAAATACGCATCGGCGTCGTTTGCATCGGGCACCGCAACCATGCCGAAGCGTGCGCTTTCAGCGATATCGGTAATGGCAAGGCCGGTCACGAGACTGCCGTTCACCGAGAGTGTGACCTCGTTGCCGACGACGCGCACATCCATCAAGTTGTCGAGTTCGCCGTCTGTTTGAATGGCCAAATGTGTCCCGCGTGAGAGCTCCACAAAGGCGTCACCTTGCCGTTGCGCAATGATATATTCTTGGGTAGCTGGCGACAACAGCACCACCACAAAATCTGTGTCATCACGATAGCGCAGTACAATGCCAGCTTTGCCTTGCGTAATCTGTACGTCAGCAACAATTCGCACATCTGCTTGGGGCAAGGGACGATAACTCCACGCCGCATCGCCGAATTGTTGAGCCGTGATTCGGTAACGTTTGCCCTCATAACTGATACGCCACGTATCGCCGGTGGCTTCAGCCCAGTTTGCGGTTGCAAAATTATCATCGACGAAGACACTCGGGTCAGGTGTTGCTGTGGGCACTGCTGGCGTCGGCGTGTATGTGGACCGTGGTGTCCGTGTGATTATCGTGGTAGCACTGGCTTCGATCATCGTGGTGGGCGTCAATGTGGGAGCCAGGTTTGAACCCGTGATTTCGAGACTGTCACTCAATACCCAGCCCACACCAATGAGTACGAGCACGAGCGCCGCAATGCTGACCGTCAACCAACTGGAGCGTCGTATGCTCTCCATCGGTAACGTCATCTGGCGTGCGTTGATACTTAGTTCTGTGCTGGTAAGGAGTGTTGCAACATCTTTGTAGAACGGATTAATCTGTTGCAATCGACGGAGCACGGCAACCGCTTGAAGAAGTCTGCCGGCTTCGATGTGTTCCACTGCGGTCGTGTAGAGCTCGGCCTGATGATCGCGTGGATTTAATGGGCCAGTGGGAATCGGCTCCCCGTGACGCCCCGTCCGTTGATAGCGCCCCGTAATGCGCCCAGGCTGCAACATGTTGTCGTAGTTTTCGCGGAGTTTGGTGTCGCGTAGCACGCGAAACGCCTCGTTGATGCGCTGACTGCGCGCACGCGCATAGTCGCGTTCTGCGTCGTTCGCTCGTACGAATCGATCCGGGTGATAACTCGCAATTTCCTGGCGAAAAGCTTTTTTTATCTCGTTCAACGACGCACCGCGACCGACGTTGAGTATTTGATAGTGGTCAAACTGGTCGAAATCGTAATGTGCCACGCTTCGCATCCTTATTGAATGATACTGACACACCATTCTACCACACTGTCATCTCCTGAGTATTTTGTGTGATGCTGGTTTCGTTACGGTACTATTGCATTATTCCATGTAGTCAAGGAGATATCGGCTACTTCGTAATTTTCGTAATGCCTTTACTTCGATTTGTCGAATACGTTCACGGGTCACATTGAGTTCTCGCCCAACTTCTTCAAGTGTCCAATTATGCCCATCTTCGAGACCAAAGCGTAGTTGCAGTACGCGGCGTTCGCGCTCGTTGAGTCGCGAGAGGACTTCATAGAGTTGATCGCGCAGGAGATGATTGGTGGCCACGTCAGCTGGTGCCTGTGCCTTGACATCTTCAATGAAATCGCCGAGATGACTATCTTCTTCGATGCCCACCGGAGTTTCCAATGAGATTGGTTCGAGCGAAGTTTTGCGGATAACACGGATGCGATCAACGGTCAATCCCATGACTTCGGCGAGTTCTTCATCATTTGGGTCGCGCCCATTTTCTTGGATCAAACGCCGTGTTTCGCGCATCAGTTTGTTGATGGTCTCAACCATGTGCACCGGAATTCGAATCGTGCGCGCTTGATCGGCAATCGCGCGCGTAATCGCCTGACGAATCCACCAGGTTGCATATGTCGAAAACTTAAATCCGCGGCGATGATCGAATTTTTCGACGGCGCGAATTAAGCCCACATTACCCTCTTGAATCAAATCAAGGAGTTGTAGGCCACGCCCGATGTAGCGTTTGGCTACTGAAACGACAAGGCGCAAGTTGGCCGATGTGAGATATTCGCGAGCCTCACGGCCGCGTACAATTTGTCGTTGCCAATACTTGATGATGTGAATTGACGTCTCGCTCTCAAGTGGGAGCGCTGCCAGCGCACCGTCGACCGTATCAAAGGTGGTGACTAATTCATGCACCTCGTGCACTCCACCATGGTCATTGTGTTTGGCGTGGTGATGACTGATGATTTTTGCTAAGTCGTGCAAGATTTGCTGGGTCACGATATGCACGAACTGCGCTTGAATCTGCGCTGATTGGTCGATGATGCTCTTAATAAAATCGAGCACATCATGTTGACCAGGTATATTCAACTCGCGCAATTTGGCTTCGCTTGCGGTCACGTACTTGCTCATATAGCGCTCAGACTCAATGGCGCGAGCGTAGAGTTGTTCGTGTTGCGAGTTAAGCAGCTTGATGTTGCCGATTTCGCGTAGATATAACCGAACCGTGTCATTGAAATTGATGCTTTGTAATTCTGGTGATATATCATCGCCGTCATCATCGCCATCATGCGTATCATGCACGGTCACGTCGTGAATCCGCTCGTTATCAATGGCGGTTTCGTAGACGTTTTGGTAAACAGGAGCTGGTATATCGCTCGGATCGTGGTCTGTGATGTGGTTGGTGTTGAGTTGTTCGCCTATATCAGCGGGGATCTCGGTGTGGCTGATGAGCCATGTACGCACCTTTTCGGGAATCAACCAGCGGAGTGTATCAATGTGCAGACTCTGATCGTCTTCCGCATCATCAAATGGCTGTACGTCTTCATCGTGCATCGCATTCATCGGAGGAATACCGTGGATGTTGTTCTGGTCATCATTAGGTGGAGAATGTTGTGTTCTTCCGGTCATACGATGGGCCCCCTTAGCCCATATGACGTGTGTGGAGATCGTCATATGTTGAACTGCGTTTGGGTGTGTGCAAGTAGTTGATGTATTGTTGCACATCTGCAAGCAAGCTGAGCAGATGGCCACTCTCGTCATCATCTGCTCCGTCGCTGAGCTGCTGAGAGAGTCGTTGATTCCAGCGTTTCGCAATATCTCGTTGCACGATTGTAACACATTCTATTGCTTCGCTTGCGACAAGGTATTCTTTTGGCAAGACGAATGACCGCCCGATGTGCTCTGCACGCTCGCGTAATTGCTCGTTGAGTGTCGCAAACCATTCGAGTAAATCGCCTTCGTGACCGAATTGTACGCGCGTACGCCAAATACCACGCAATTCGTCGTCATCCACAAATAACGACTCAATCTCGGCGTCAAAAAGCTCCTGGAGTTGTGGAAATTCTTTGAGGTCATGTTCGAGTTTCTGCGTAATCGCATCACGAATGTCGCTCGATTGCAACAGATACATCAAGAGGTGTTCTGCTGCCGTGCGCGTGCGTTGCATCAGGTGATTGCGCGATGCAGACGGCGTAGCAGTCGCGGGTTTCGCCGCTTGTGATTTAGTGCTTGGCGTAGGAATGCGCGGGACTCGTTGTACCTGCGCTGTCGTTGCCACATGGCGCAATTCGCGACGGAGCAGTGTTTCGTCGATTTTGAGCAGGTGTGCTAGTTGCTGAACATAATGCGTTTGTTCAAGCTGATTGCTCAACTGACTAATCAGCGGTGCGAGTCGATCAACTGCGGTACGTTTGTCGGCTAATACCGTCAAGTCGAGATCGCGTGTCAGGACCTGCATATAAAAATCCATAGCCGGGAGCGCGTTGGCTACCAACGCTGGCCAGCGTTCGGCATCTTCGGCCAACAGTTCATCAGGGTCTTTGCCGTCAGGGAGTTCAATGATGCGTATTTGCGCATCCACATTGCGACTCCACGACAGTACGCCATGTGGTGTTGGAGTTGGCACCAAACGTGAATCAAGATTGTCATGCAAGGTTTGGAGCCCCTTCAGTGTGGCACGAATTCCCGCACTATCCGCATCAAGTGCCAGGTAGATATTCTTGGTCAGTTTTTTGATGATTTGCACATGATCTGCGGTCAGTGCTGTGCCGAGTGGTGCAACCACATTGCGAAAACCGTGTTGATGCAGGGCTATCACATCAACGTACCCTTCTACGATGACGATTGCATCCTGCTGGCGAATGGCCTCACGTGCCATGTCAAGTCCATATAAGACGCTACTTTTGTCGAACAGGAGTGTTTGTGGCGAATTCAAGTACTTCGGTTGTGCATCACCCATGGCGCGCCCGCCAAACGCAATTATATGCCCCTTGATATTACGAATCGGGAAGATGACGCGGCCGCGGAATCGGTCGTAATGACTGCCATCGTCACGCTGAATTGCTAACCCTGCTGCGACGACTTCTTCGGCACTAAAGTCGAGTTTTAGCGTCAAATACTCGAATAACTTGGTGCGCTCATCCGGACTATAGCCTAGTTGAAAACTTTCAAGCGCCCAGTCATTGATCATGCGTCGCGCTACGTATGCACGTGCCTCTTCTCCTCGTGGGGATTTGATGAGCATGTGTTGAAACAAGCGTGCAGCCGCCGTGTTGACTTCAATGAGTCGTTCGCGCTGGTTATCGCGCTCCTCGTCTTGCTGGGTTCGTGGCGTAAGCTCTACGCCGCTTCGTTGCGCTAGCTGCTCAAGTGCCTCGCGGAACTCTATGCCCTGTGTGCGCATCACGAAGTCGAATACCGTACCAGAAGCCTTACATCCGAAACAGTGATAACTCTGAGTGTCCGGGTAGACCGTAAAGGCGGGTGTACGCGTATTGCTGTGGAACGGACAAAACCCCACAAATGAACGACCTGCCTTGCGCAGTTGCACACTGGTGCCGATGAGCTCCACAATATCAATGCGCTCTTTGATTGTCTCAATCACGCTGTTATTGGTCATGCGCTACTACAATCCCCATGTGCGTGGCACATAAATGTCGTGGAATACTTGCGTGGCAAAACGATCGGTCATTCCGGCCACATAATCAACCACTGCTTGACGTAATGGTTCGTCTAGTTTGCGATTGATGGCCATGATATCGGCTGGTATTTGCTCTGGGTGATTCATGAAGTGCTTGTACAACAAATCAATAATCAGTTCTACTTTGTGATCTTCTGTTTTGGCCGCAGAACCAAGGTATACATGCTGATACATGTACTCACGTAAGGTGTTCGTTGCCTTGAGTATCACTGGACTCATTGTAAGTTCAAATTCTGTCGGCGCTACACCATCCCCCGATGCCCACCAATTTTGGTCAATCAAGTCGGTTACCATGGTGTCAATTCGGGCAGCGTGTGAGTCACCAAGGACTGCAATTGCGTCTTTGGGAAGATCGTCGGCGCGGAGAATGCCGGCGCGCATGGCGTCATCAATGTCGTGGTTGATGTAGGCTACAGAATCTGCAACCTTGATGATTTGTCCTTCGAGTGTACTGGCCACACCCCAGGCCTTGGCACTGATGTCACGGCGCCCCTTTGAGTGCATATAAATGCCCTCTCGAACCACGTACGTAAGATTAAGGCCAGCGCCGTTTTTCTCCAACACCTCAACGATGCGCCGACTTTGCTCGTTGTGTCGAAATGAATCACCGATGGCATGCGATAATGCAGTTTCACCGGCATGCCCGAATGGTGCATGTCCGATATCATGACCTAGACCAATCGCCTCGACTAAGTCTTCGTTGAGTCGTAACCCGCGTGCCACAGTGCGGGCAATTTGGGTGACTTCGAGTGTATGTGTCAGACGTGTACGGTAGTGGTCGCCAAGTGGCGCAATGAAGACCTGTGTTTTGTGTTTGAGCCGACGAAATGGTTTGGAGTGAAGAATCCGATCGCGATCACGTTGAAAACGCGTGCGTACTGGCGACTCTTCTTCGCAGCGGTCGCGTGTCGCAGCAGCACTCTTGGCGGCGTGGGGTGACAGGTAGCCTTCTTCGTACGCTTCAAGTCGTTGACGAATGTGTTGATGCATCGGAAGCTCCTTTTGTGCTCACATACCACCAGGTCACGATGACGCCGATACAGTGCAGAACGATTAATCCTGGGTAATAGAGTGGGTGACCAAGTGCATTCGAAATATTCCGCACGTCAACGACATCGGCAAAACATGGCACCATGTTGGGAATCGGCAGAAAGCACGATTCAACGCGTGCGGCAATCAATGGTGCGACAAAGTATGTCACAGCGATGCCAAACAGCACATCGCGCCATGCCGACCACCATGCAATTAACAATCCGATGCAGCCCAGGCCTGGGATAATGACTACCAACCAACGCCGAGACCACATATCTTCGGGTGGCAAGCTAAGCCAAATCACAAGCGCAAACGAAATTCCGATAAGTAGTGTCAAAATACCAATAATGTGTCGTGCGGTTCGTTGCATACATCAATTCCACAACTGAGAATGTATGTCTATTGTACTACGAGTATCCGTAGTGTAACGCACAGCCCGTCACAAGCGTGACGGGCTGTGCGCAGTTCGAATGATGCCAGCGTGTTTATTGATTGTGCTTGTCTGAGAAATCGCGATTAATCGCTATGTACTTACGCATGGTATCGGGGACGGCGTCATCGGCATAAATGGCCTCGACCGGGCACTCGGGTTCACACGCACCACAGTCAATACACTCATCTGGATTGATGAAGTACTGTGAATCTGCTTCGTAAATGCAGTCAACTGGGCAAACTGAGACACATGAAGCATCCTTGGTGCCGATACATGCCTCGGTAATTACGTATGGCATACTGTCATCCTCACTAGTGGTAATGATTCTCTACCCTAAAAATAATATACCATAAATGGTCTGTATTGTGGTCAATTTCACGCAGGACCTACCTCATAACAAACGCGACAGCGCGCCTCGTACAAATCAAGTCCGCCCACCACAATCACCGGTGCCGAATGCGGTGCGGGTTGGCCATCCAACAATCGCTGTGACCGCGTTGCATATGCGCCACATTTGACACAGATGGCAAACAATTTGTCGACTTGCTCTGCGACAGCCATTAACTCTGCCACGATCGCAAATGGACGTGCACGGAAATCTTGGTCAAGTCCTGCCACAATCACGCGAATGCCGTTGTTGGCAAGTGTTTGGCATCCGAGTGCAATCGCCAAGGGGTCGCTCTCCAAAAACTGCACTTCATCAATAGCAACGACTTGGGTGCCGGCCGGTGTATGCGCCACAACCTCGTCGATTGTCGAGACGGTAATCGCTTCAATCGTCAATCCGTTGTGGCTGGCCAAGCTCCCCGTCCGATAGCGTGTATCACGGCGTGGTGTAAAGGCTAACAACGATTGACGTGCGAGTTGGACGTGATTGAGCCTGCGGATAAGTTCTTCGGTTTTGCCGCTGAACATACACCCACAAATTACCTCAATCCGTCCACCATTAGGAAGACGAGTCATGCTGCACCTTCATTTCGACAGTTGGACAGTTGAATGATGGTTGATATCCTATCATACTCCGCTAATTCCATGCAAAAGTGCGACCAAGTTATCTCCCAATGCCTCGATCGCATAACCTCCCTCTTGGACAACCACAATTGGCAGGCCGAGGGCCGCACATCGCCGCCCAATGTGCACATAACAGTCACGCGTGAGGGCGAATCCACCTAATGGATCACCGGCATATGTATCAAATCCTGCTGAAAGAACGATTGTGTGTACATGTTGTGATTGGATGTAGGCGCATGCATCATCGATTGCCCGTAAAAACGTTGCATCATCGCTTCCAAGCGCGAGCGGTATATTACGATTATGCCCATATCCCGAGCCGACGCCGTGTTCATCCGCAAACCCCAGAAAATAGGGGTACATCACTTCAGGTTGGCCGTGAAGCGAAACAAACGTCACGTCATTGCGTGCATAAAAAATCTGTTGGGTGCCGTTCCCATGATGAATATCAATGTCGAGAATGGCCACCCTGCCCCGCGCCAACGCCGTCTCGGCCGCAATGGCTGCGTTATTGAGATAACAATATCCACCACACATATCGCTCCCTGCGTGATGTCCAGGCGGTCGACATCGTGCATACGCATACGGTGCCCCATTGACCACGGCCAGACTTGCACTGTATGCCATTGATGCAGCATCTCGTGCGGCCTGCCATGTACCTGCCACGATTGGTGCACTCAAGTCGAATGCGTAATATCCTGGCTCAGCGAGAGGATGCGGCGAATGACGGTGCATCCAACGCACCGCTAACGTGCTGGGCAACACCGCCTCGGTGGCACCACCTGCCGTACACCATCGCGCATAAATATGCTGTAAATAGTGGATATAGTCGTGCGTGTGAATCCGTGTCAGCAACGATTCGGGAATACCTGAGATGGTTTCATGGATCGGATACCCGGTCGCATCAAGGGCGCGGTCTATGATGCGTGCACGCTCTGCGGATTCAAATGGAGGAATTAATGCACCATCATAAAACTCATGCACCGGTGCGTGCTGCAGGTGCGTGTCATTGCGAAAAATGTGCATAGCGTCTGTCCTTTGTGTGTCGTGCGTCCATTATAAACAATTGGTACTCATAGCACACAATCAGCGCGTGCCATATCTGGTAAGATAGCCACGTATCGCCCCATCCAACAAGGAAAAACGATGACAACCATAACGTTAATTGGTGCCGGGAGTGTGGTGTTCACACGGAATCTCTGTAGTGACATCTTGTTGACGCCTGCACTGCACGATTGTCAGATAACGCTCATGGACATTGACCCTGTTCGACTCGAAACAGCACGACAACTTGTCCAAACAATCATTGACAAACGAGGCCTCGCTGCGCGTGTCACGGCAACCACTAATCGTCGTGAATCAGTGCGTGGTGCGCGGTACGTGATTACCACCTTTCAACAAGGCGGACTCTCTGCGTATCAAAGTGACATCGAAATTCCACAACGGTACGGCGTCGAACAATGTGTTGGCGATACACTCGGCCCAGGTGGTGTATTCCGCGCGTTGCGTACAATTCCTGTGCTGCTTGATTTGTGCGACGATATGGCAGCTGTCGCCCATCCTGATGCACTGCTACTGAACTATGTGAACCCGATGGCGGCGAATTGCTGGGCGGTCGATCGTGCCAAAGGTACGCCGCATGTGGGGTTGTGTCACAGTGTGCAGGGAACAAGCGAAATGCTCGCTCAGTGGGCAAATACTCCCTACGATGATGTGGTGTATCATTGTGCTGGCATCAATCATCAGGCCTTCTTTTTGCGCTTTGAAAAGCGGAACGGCACTAACCTCTATCCTGTAATTGTCGCAGCAACGCAACAACCCGATATCTATGGCAGCGAACCGGTACGCATTGATTTGATGCGGCATTTCGGCTACTTTGTGACTGAATCGAGTGGCCATGCCAGCGAATACTCACCGTATTTCCGCAAGAATCCAACGATGATATACGAGGATTTGGTGCCCAAGTTCACGAGTCCACACGATCATTGGTTTGACTTTGGGCGAACAGGTGGTTATCTACGTCATTGCCTCGAACGCGAACAACATGCGGCTGCTGAACGTGCAGAAATGATTGCCGGCGCTCGTGATATCCCGCACGTACGCTCACATGAATATGGATCACACATCATCGAAGCCATTGAGACGAATGTCCCCACACGAATTAATGGAAATGTGCCCAATCGAGGGGTCATTGCCAATCTCCCCACAGGATGTTGCGTGGAAGTGCCCTGTTTGGTGGATGGCCACGGGATTCAACCAACGGTCATCGCCAACTACCCAACCCACCTGGCCGCCTTGAATCGCACCAATATCAATGTGCAAGAGTTAATCGTCGACGCCGCATTGCGTGGTGACCGTGAGGCCGCCTATCATGCGGTGATGCTTGACCCGTTGACCGGTGCGGTATGCACGCTCGACCAAATCCGGTCCATGGTCGACGATTTGTTTGCGGCGCAACAGCGCTGGCTTCCACAGTTCGCCCACGCAGGTGGGCGCGCGTAATCTCTGCCGGCCACGCGTACTGAGTGATGGTATAATCAGCGTGGTGGGACCGTTTGTTCAGTGGAGGTCATGCATGCGGTGCCCGTATTGTGTGCACGCAGAGAGTGATGTCGTTGATACGCGTAAGCTCGACGACGGCAGTTCAATTCGACGGCGTCGCCGCTGTCCACAGTGTGGCCGGCGCTTCACCACGTATGAACGTGTTGAGACGGTCAGTATTACTGTCGTCAAAAAGAACGGCGAACGCGAACCGTATAATCGCGAAAAGCTGATGCGTGGTATCCTGACCGCCTGCTATCGAAGACCCGTATCAGCACAACGCATCGAGCTACTCACCAACGACATTGAATCAGAGTTGCTGATGAGTAGCGAGCACGAGGTTCCATCAGCACACATCGGCGATGTGACCATGCGCCTCCTTCGAGACGTTGATGAAGTCGCGTATATTCGTTTTGCCTCGGTCTACCTTTCGTTTGCTGACATTGCCCATCTCCGTCAAGCCGTTGATGAGTTATTGTTGCGTGATCACACATCTTTGTTGAAGCATAGGGAAACAGATGAGTCAAGATCCTAAATCATCGGGCAGTCGTCTGATGATGCCTGCTGGTGAGTATTTGCGCCAAGGCTTTGCCGCGCTTAAGTGGCCAACCGTGCTCTTGTACGGTATCGGTGCCGGTTTGTTGATGCCCATCTCATTACTTCAATCGAATGTACTCGCCGTGGTTGCCGGTATTATCCCGGTCACGGTTGGTCTTTTGTTAGCACGTACCGCACCGGGATTTTATGGTCTGTATGGCCTGTTAACCGGGTTGGTAGGCGCAATCACCAGCACCACCTTGTTGTGGGTGTTGATTTTTGTCTATAACAGTAGCGATATGGTGGCAACGTTGGCTCCCGAATCGACCTCGTTGATGAGTACCTGGCTCACCGCCAGTGGATTCATCTCATTCTCGCTGATTGCCTTTTGTACCTTTGGTGCAACAACGTCAGGGCGTATGGAGGAGCGTAATCGCGAGATGCGCAATCAAACCGCTGAGCGCGGTGGCTCGCTCGAACGCCCCGGTGCCATCCGCGAAGTCGGCGATATACGTGGCTTGACGTTGGCCCAATTAGGCGGATTCGTGAATCAACTCTTCAAAAAGAAGGGATTCACGTTCAAGGACTATAAATTCGTCGAAAAAGACAAGTACCTTGATTTATGGTTGGAACATCAAGAACAACAATGGCATATTCGCTGTTCGACGGCAGAACGGGTCTCTGCTGGTGCCGTTGAAAGTCTCCTCCAAGAGATGAAACGCGAAGGAATTGCCAAAGGCGTCGTTGTCACATCAACGGAGTTTACGAGTTCGGCAAGCAAAAGTGCCAAAGATAAACCAGTGGTGCTAATTGATGGCATCACGCTTTATGACATTTCTCGGTAGCGGTCTGTAGTGAGAGGTATTCATCATGCAAATCCGTCTTGAAGAACGCGTTGCCTTAGTAACTGGTGGTTCGCGCGGTATCGGTCGTGCGATTGCCCAGTCATTGGCCTCAACAGGCGCGACAGTGGTGGTTAATTTTCGTGGTAATCAGGTTGCTGCTGACGAAACCGTTGCATCCATCGAAGCCGCAGGTGGCAAGGCGGTGGCTATACAAGCCGACGTTGCGAATGCCGAAGATGTCGATCGCCTCTTCAAGGATGTATTGGAACGCTTCGGGCGTATTGATATTTTGGTGAACAATGCCGGTATCACCCGTGACACACTCATGCTCCGCATGAAGGATGAAGATTGGGATGCTGTCATGGATACCAATCTTCGCGGGTTGTTTTTGTGTACCCGTGCCGCATTGCGCCCGATGACTCGTGCACGCTGGGGCCGAATCATCAACATCACCTCCGTGGTGGGTCTGATGGGGAACGCCGGTCAAGCCAATTATGCAGCTGCCAAAGCCGGCATCATCGGGTTTTCAAAGTCTGTTGCCCGTGAAATCGGTTCCCGTAGTATTACGGTGAATGCTGTTGCACCCGGATTCATCGACACCGAATTAACGGCCGTGCTCAGTGCTGACATGCGCGAAGCGCTTGTCAAGCAAATCCCACTTGGTCGACTCGGTACACCCGAAGATGTCGCCGGTGTGGTGACGTTTTTGGCGTCGGAGTATGCAGCCTACATTACCGGCCAAACATTTAACAGTGACGGTGGAATGGTCATGCAATAACTGCATGACGTGCGCCCCCCGACTGCATCGCTGGTGTGTTGCAGTCGGGGGGTTATTACTTCACCATTCTCTCATCATCATCAGGTACCGTACATACAACGACCAACCCAGCAATCAATGACCTGAGGAATGCCATGAAAAAGATACCGTCGTCCGAAATCACACCAGAACATCTCTATCACCAGCGTCGTTCATTCATGACACGACTAGCGCTGACACCTGCTGCACTGGCTGCAGTGGCCTGTGCAGCGCCGACACAACAAACGACCGCTGCAACACCTACAATACCACCACAAGCACTTGAATCACGTACCGACGAGCTCGGTGATCCGCTCACGGCCTATGCTGCGGTGACCGGGTACAACAATTTTTATGAGTTTACGACCGACAAAGAGCGTGTTGCCGCGTCGTCAGCATCGTTTGTGACTTCGCCGTGGAATGTGGTTGTGGATGGCCTGGTTGCAAAACCAACGACGTTTGCCATCGAAGATTTGCGCGCCATTCAAAGCGAAGAGCGTATCTATCGACTCCGGTGTGTTGAGGGGTGGTCAATGGTCATCCCGTGGTACGGGTTCCCGTTGCATCGGTTGCTCGCCAAAGTCGAACCAACGAGCGCCGCCAAGTATGTTCGCTTTGAGACACTCTATGATCCCGAACAAATGCCCGGTCAGAAAGAACCGTGGTATACGTGGCCATATGCCGAGGGATTGCGCCTCGATGAAGCCATGCATGACTTGACACTCATGGTAACCGGTGTCTATGGAAGCCCGTTGCCCAATCAAAATGGTGCGCCTCTCCGATTGGCAGTACCGTGGAAGTACGGATTCAAAAGCATTAAATCGATTGTGCGTATCTCGTTGGTCGATGAACAACCCACCTCCTTGTGGATGGCGGCCGCCCCAGATGAATACGGCTTTTATGCCAATGTGAACCCGCGTGTAAATCATCCGCGTTGGTCGCAAGCGGATGAACGTCGAATCGGCGAGCTCGGCCGCCGACAAACGCTGATGTTCAATGGATATGCGGACGAGGTGGCCTCGCTGTATACCGGCTTGGATCTGCGAAAGTTCTACTAATCATGGCGAAGTTGTTTGCCTTGCCACACAAACAAACACGTGCACTCGTGATGGCGCACCTCATCGGCATGTTGCCCGTGCTCTTTCTCAGTTGGCAACTTTGGTACGATGGCTGGCCCATCGATCCGATTGCATCGTTTACTACCTTCTCCGGCGACGCCGCACTCAATTTGATCGTTGCAAGTTTGGCCATTACTCCGATGGTTCGTTTTGGATTGCCGAAGTTCATCGCAGTAGTACGTCGACCCATCGGTTTGTATGCATTTTGCTATAGCATCATGCACGTGCTCGTGTATGTGTGGCTTGACTACGGCTGGGATTGGCAATTGATGAGCCAAAACATGTTCACCAAACGCTATTTGTTCGTTGGTCTGGCCGCATTTGTCTGCTTGGTTCCGCTCGCACTGACATCGACGCAGGCCATGCAAAAACGACTTGGGCGGTGGTGGAAGCGTCTGCATCAACTCAATTACATTGCTGCGCTGTTTGCAGCTACGCACTTCATCTGGCTGGTCAAAAGCGATGTTCGTGAACCTCTCGTCTATGCCAGCGTCATTCTGTTCCTTCTTGGATTGCGTTTGTTCTGGTTTTTTCGTCAGAAAAATCGTCAAAGTTC
>Ga0194130_10005059_pt1 | contig 16253 bp, 12 predicted proteins | sample TA2KigsurfametaG_FD_160084 | JGI IMG/M metagenome (GOLD analysis project Ga0194130, IMG submission 160084) | Freshwater microbial communities from Lake Tanganyika, Tanzania - TA2015050 Kigoma 12 surface | ecosystem: Environmental > Aquatic > Freshwater > Lake | place: Tanzania: Lake Tanganyika... | reverse complement strand
CTCACTCAGGCCGCACTCGGCCCTCCAGGGGCGTACGCCCCTGGAGGCAGCTCAACAGGGAGTTGCCGCATGACTACATCCACCCACTCTCATAAGGCCTGGACCGACGAAGGGGGTCACGTCACCAAGGCATGGTGGCCGAGAGCTGGCTGAATCCCACCCACTGGTATCAAACCAATGTGGTGAGCCAGGTGGCGCTGCATGATGCGTTGCGGCAGCGGCCCTTCCTCCAGAAATACGTGCATGTCACCACCCCTGAGGTGTACGGCAGCACCGACGAAGGCTGGATCCGCGAGCACAACCACTTCGCCCCCAGCACGCCCTACGCCGTGAGCCGGGCCGCCTGCGACCTGCATCTGCACAGCTTCCACAAGGCCTATGGCTTTCCGGTGGTGTTTACCCGGGCGGCCAATGTTTATGGGCCCGGCCAGCAGCTCTACCGGATCATTCCCCGGGCGATGCTCAGCGCCCGCACCGGCAAGCCGATGCAGCTCCACGGTGGCGGGTATTCAGAACGCTGCTTCATCCACATCCGTGATGCCATGCAGGCCACGCTGCGGCTGGCCTTGGAGGCCGAACCCGGCACCACCTGGCATCTCTCCACTCGCGAGCCGATCAGCATCCGCGCCCTGGTGGAGCAGATCTGCGAGCGTTGTGGGTTGCCCTTCAGCTCGGTGGTGGAGGAAAGCGGCGAGAGGCTGGGCAAAGACCAGAGCTACCTGCTCGACAGCACCTCCATTCGCGAGGCCTTCGGCTGGAGTGATCAGGTGGGCCTGGAAGAGGGCCTCACCGAAACACTGGCCTGGGTGGACGACCACCTCGATCAGCTCAAGACCCTTCCCTGGACCTATCAACACAAAGCATGAAACTTCTGGTCACCGGTGGCTGCGGCTACAAAGGTTCGGTGTTGGTACCGCTGCTGTTGGCCGATGGCCATGAGGTGGTGAGTGTCGACACGCAGTGGTTCGGCAACCACCTGCCGCAGCACCCCAAGCTCACCAACCTCCAGCTCGATATCCGCGATACCGATGCGATTCCCCTGGAGGGCGTGGAGGCGATCATTCACTTGGCCAACATCGCCAACGACCCGGCGGTGGAGCTCAACCCCACCCTCAGCTGGGAGGTGAATGTGCTGGCCGGCCAGCAGCTGGCTGATAGGGCCGTGCGGGCCGGGGTGAAGCAGTTCATCTTCGCCAGCTCCGGCAGTGTGTATGGGGTGAAGGACGAGCCGAACGTGACGGAAGATCTCACTTTGGTGCCAATCTCGGTGTACAACAAAACCAAGATGGTAGCAGAGCGGGTATTCCTCTCCTACCAGGATCAGATGCAGGTGCACTGCATCCGCCCGGCCACCGTCTGCGGCGTGTCACCACGCATGCGGCTGGATGTGAGCGTGAACATGCTCAGCTATCAGGCGCTCAAAAATGGCCGCATCACCGTCTTTGGTGGTGATCAGACCCGGCCCAACATCCACATTCAAGACATCGCCAACGTCTACCGTCACTTCCTGGCCCATCCGGAGATCCCCAGTGGCTGCTACAACGCCGGTTTTGAAAACATCTCGATTCTCGATATCGCCGAACGCGTCAAGAGCAAGATCGGCGCCGAGATCGTGGTGAGCGCCTCCAACGATCCCCGATCCTATCGGCAGGATTCCAGCAAGCTGCTGGCCACCGGCTTCCAGTCCACGCACAGCGTGGCTGATGCAATCAGCGAGATCGCTGATGCCTTCCAGCAGAATGCCCTGCCCGATGACGAGTCGTGCTACACGGTGAAGTGGATGCAGCGGCTGAAGCTCTGAATCCATGGACAAACAGCAAGTCAGATCTCAATCAATGACAGCACCGCTGGAACTGCTTCGGTCCATGACACGGATCCGATTGGTGGAGGAAGAAATCGCCAAGCGATATCCACAGCAGCAGATGCGCTGCCCGGTGCATCTCAGCATCGGCCAGGAAGCAGCGGCCGTAGGCGTGTGCGCTGCTCTTCAGCCCCTGGATTGGGCGTTTTCCGGCCATCGCAATCATGCCCACTACCTGGCCAAAGGTGGGAATCTCAAGGCCATGCTGGCGGAGATCTACGGCAAGGCCACGGGATGCTGTGGGGGCAAAGGCGGATCGATGCACCTCACCGATCAAGCGGCTGGATTCATTGGTGCCACGCCCATTGTAGGGAGCACGGTGCCGATTGCAGTTGGCGCTGCGCTCACGGCTGAACGCGAGGGCAAAGGGCGGGTTGTGGTTGTTTTTCTCGGCGATGGAGCGATGGAGGCAGGCGTGGTGCATGAAAGCCTGAATTTCGCCGCACTCAAGAAATTGCCAATTCTGTTTGCCTGTGAAAATAATCTCTATTCAGTGTATTCACCATTAGAAGTCAGGCAACCTCCACGGCGATCGATTTTAGATCTGGCAGCCGGCCATGGGGTGAAGACAGTGCAAGCCGATGGGAATGACGCACAGGACGTGTATGGCAAGGCTTGTGCCGCGGTGCAGGATTTGCGCCAGGGTGCGGGGCCAGTATTCATGGAGCTACCCACCTACCGCTGGTTGGAGCATTGCGGCCCTGGTTACGACAATGACATCGGCTACCGAACCGAGGATGAATTCCAGGAGTGGAAGCAGCGTGATCCTTTAGTGATCAGCTCACAGCAATCATCAGCCGTGCTGAAGCAAGCTGAGATCGATGCCATCCAGGAGGAAATTGAGGCTGCTTTCTCAGCAGCGATCAGCGATCCGTTTCCTGATCCTGCTTCAGCGGGCTTGCATGTGTATGCACCTGCAAAAGATACTGGGCCTGAACCAGAACGGGGAACAAGAGAGCTCACCTATGCAGAAGCCCTGCGCGAAGCACAGGACATGTGCCTAGCCAAGTACCCAGAGAGCTACTTAATGGGGCTTGGGGTACCTGATCCCAAAGGTATCTTTGGCACTACATTAGGGTTGCAGGACAAATACGGAGAAGAACGTGTCTTTGACATTCCCTTATCCGAGAATGCTATTACTGGGGTAGCGATCGGCAGCGCAATCACTGGTATGCGCCCCATCCTTACCCATCAACGGCTTGATTTTGCGCTGGTTTCGATTGATCAGATTGTGAATCAAGCAGCAAAGTGGCATTACATGTTTAATGGAACGATGAGCGTTCCCCTTGTGATTCGCATGATCATTGGCCGCGGCTGGGGTCAGGGGCCTCAACACAGCCAAAGCCTGCATGCGTGGTTTGCCCACATACCCGGTTTGAAGGTGATCATGCCTTCAAATCCCTATGATGCCAAAGGTATGCTTATAGCAGCGATTGAGGATGAAAATCCGGTACTGTTGCTAGAGCACAGGTGGTTGCATTCGGTTAAGGGTAATGTCCCAGAAGAGTACTACTCGTTACCCCTGGATGGCTGTACGCGTAGCGTTGAAGGCAGCGATATAACTCTAGTGTCACTTGCCTATGGCATCAATGAGTGCAGAGCAGCAAGCCTTGAATTAAAGAACTATAATATCTATGCCGAAGTGATTGATATCAGATGTTTGCAGCCCATAGATTACAGTTCTATTATTGAGTCCGTCGAAAAGACTGGGCGAGTTATTGTTATTGATTATGCAGAGAGCACCTGCGGGATAGCGTCTGAGATCATTGCCACAATTGCAGAGGTAGCCAAGACAGATCTTTTAGTGCGACCAGCTCGCCTAACATTTCCTGCACATCCAAGCCCAACATCTCCAGCTTTATCAAAAAATTTTTATATAAATGCATCTGATATAGTGGCTGCAGTATTGGCACAATTTGGTCGTCATCATGAATTTACACCGTTGGCTAGTTCAGGGGCCTTCAACCATGACCAGCCGAACCCATCGTATACCGGACCTTTTTAATGACAATCTTAGCCATAGGATTAATTTCAACTAATTAAACAAACAAACTATGTCTCCACCCAATTCTGATCTACGCCTTCGTATTGTCGAATTAGTATGCTCTGGCGGCGGAGGGCATATTCCCAGCAGCTTTTCTATTATTGACATATTAGACTGTGTTTATAGTAAATACATCAGACCCCATGGTTGTGATCTTCAAGAGGAATCAAACTATACATTCACACTCAGCAAAGGCCACGCCGCCTGCGCATTATATAGTGTATTGCATAAATACGGTTATTTGACGTCTGCAGATCTTGAAACATACTTGCAGTATTCATCCATACTTGGAGGCCATCCAGATAGCACAAAAGTCCCTGGCGCAGAAGCATCAACTGGCTCTTTAGGTCACGGGCTACCATTTACGGTGGGCCGGGCTTTGGCAGCCAAAATTGCTGGCTCAGATAAGGTGTTTTTTGTCTTAGTAGGAGACGGAGAATGTCATGAGGGAACCATTTGGGAATCAGCCATTGTAGCCAATAACTTGAACCTGAGCAATCTAATTCTTTTGGTAGACAACAACAAATCTTCTGATCAGATCTGCCCCCATCATTCCCTCCACGAGCAGTTTGCAGCCTTCGGTTGGTATTGTTTAGAAGCAGATGGCCATGATCCAAATCAAATCGCTGCAGCAATACAGAACGCTGTAGAGAGTGACACATCAAAACCGCGTGTAATCGTATTTGACACGATCAAGGGGTACGGGGTGCCAATGCTCGAAGGCCATGGCCCTTGGCACTATAAAATCCCCAACATTGAAGAACTTGCCATTATCCGCGAGGCATTGAGCTCATGAGCGGTTCTGTACTTGATATGAAAGCAGCCTTTCCTAAGGCTATTGAAACAGTTGGAAGGTTGAGTGATAAAATTGTTGTTGTTGTAGGAGATATTGGCCACTTTGCTCTGCAAGGATTCGCAAAAGACAATCCAAATCGTTACTATAACTTAGGCATCTTAGAGCCCACTCTGGTTTCTGTGTGTGCGGGCATTTCAAAGGAGGGCTTTTACCCCATTGGCCATACAATAGCTCCCTTTATTACCGAGCGAAGTCTCGAGCAGATCAAGCTTGATTTCTGTTATCAAGCCCTAGGCGGAAATCTCATTACCGTCGGCAGCGCCTTCGATTACTCTACGCTTGGATGTACACATCATTGTTATACAGACTTATGCCTTGTAGGGGCTTATCCAAACACAGAAGTCTGCTATCCAAGCTCCCCGAACGAACTTGTCTCCCTGATGGTCCAAAAGTATAATTCTAAATGCTTAACTTATTACAGAATGTCCAGGGCATCTCACGGAGAAAATTTTGAGAACGTCGAGTTTGGGAAGAATATACTGGTTAAATCAGGTGAATCCATTACATTACTGGCATCAGGCCCACAGCTTAAGACCGCCCTTGAGCTTGCAGAAGCACTGGAGCAAGATGGACAAACAGCAGACGTACTTTACTGCCATACCTACAAGCCTTTTGACGAGATATCAGTACAAACATCAGTTGCCAAGACTGGACGTCTCTTTGTGATTGAAGAACATATCTATAACGGCGGCCTTGCATCACTTGCCTTGCGGTGTACGCGCAACATTCCATCTCTTCGCTTTGATTATCATTGTATCCCTGATACGTTTATCAGAAATTATGGAAGCTACACCAACATTGCTGAGGGTCTGGGGTTTACCACAAAATCTCTCCTTCCCAAGGTCAAGTCGTTGTTCTAGATATGGATCTTAAGCTTGCTGGAAAGACAGCTCTCATAACAGGAGCTTCGCGTGGAATTGGCAAAGCTACAGCAGCCGTATTGGCTTGCGAGGGAGCTAACGTTATAGGCGTTTCAAGATCAGTATCTGATACCGATAGCGATCCGCGTATCTCTTCTATTCAGTGTGATCTTTCATCCCTAGATGCTGTTCGCCAATTAATTGACCAACTGCAATCTAGCAATGTAAATCCTGATGTTATTGTTAATAATGTAGGGGGAAATCTTGGCTTCACTGATCCACTTAAAACAAGCGAAGCGTGGCTGAGCGTTTCTAATTTAAACCTAGTTACCTCCATGCTAATCAATGAAGCCTTTATTCCCAGAATGATTGAAAATAGATGGGGTCGCATCTGCCATGTCTCTTCTATTTCTGCGTTGGAGAATCAAGGGCCTCCTGCTTATTGTGCATCAAAATCTGCACTCAATGCCTATGTGCGAAGCCTAGGTCGCTACGTAGCAGAACATAATGTGATTCTCACTACTGTGATGCCTGGAGCAATAGTCACGGATGGAGGATATTGGGATCAGGCATCAGTTGAACGCCCCGATCACGTAAAGAAATATCTCAAGGAGAGGATGGCTATCAAAAGGTTTGGATCGCTCAGTGAAGTTGCCAATATCATAGCGTTTATGGTTTCAGATTTCACTTCATTTGCGCCAGGAACATCTTTTCTTGTTGATGGCGGGCAAGGCCGTGTTGTGTACGCTGACTAATGGAAGGAATTGTTTTGGCTAAACTAATGAATGCTTCGCTCTGGCTCGAAGCCTTTGGCATGGCGCATGACTCCCTGCGGAGCTTGCATAGGAAAGTAATCACAATATCATTAGAAAGTCGCAATCGTCTTTTTCCTACTTGACAACAAAATGTATAAGGAATGTTCCCTGCATCCTAACGATCCTGGAAAGCATAATTCTTATGATTCTCAATCTTAAGGCCAGTTCACCTGGTTACACTCTATTCATCAAGCCACTAAATTAGGTACAGCAAGCATGACCACCTTCGCTCCGTCCCTTTCACTTGGTGAGATCATTGAGGTCTTGCCCGCATTGGCTGCGCAACATGCTCGATCCTCATCCACCTATGAAGCTCTTAACCAACGCGCTAAAGCCGCCGTTGCTGCTTCGGGGTTGGTTCGACAGAATGTTGAAACAATTCCCCTCGGCAGCTTTGGAGCCATAGTCTTCCCGTTTACTAGAATGGGTGCAATAACGTCCTTGGATTTATTTGGCCTGGATGAGTTAATCATCTTTTCATTTTACTGGGTTAACCGCAATCGCTACCGCAGAGCTGCCGATATTGGTGCCAATCTAGGACTCCATGCCATCTTGATGGCCAAATGTGGATGGGATGTAATTGCATACGAGCCCGATTCGGCACATCTGAAACTCCTCCACAATAATCTGAATTATAACAGTAGCACGAATGTCCAAGTCATCGATTCAGCGGTATCAGACAAACCTGGCACGCTTGAATTCATAAGGGTACTTGGTAATACCACCAGCAGCCATTTAGCTGGTGCGAAAAAAGATGCTTACGGCCCGCTGGAACGATTTCCGGTCAATGTTGAGTCTATAGAAACGATTATGCCAGCTGTTGACTTCATCAAAATGGATGCTGAGGGCCAAGAGAAAGTCATCGTACTTGGCACAAGTGCGCACCATTGGGATGATACCGACATGATGGTTGAGGTGGGCTCCGTGGAGAATGCAGCCGCTATTTATGAGCATCTAACAGAGATTGAAGTACGTGCTTTTGCCCAGAAACTCGGCTGGAAACAAGTGCAATCGCTCGATGACATGCCAACCCATTATAAGAATGGCAGTCTCTTCATCACTCGAAAGACGTCAATGCCCTGGGCCTGAGACATGAAGGAAATAAGGGAATGTGGCATCAGCGGGTCCAAGGATTTTCACTCACTCTGGCAGCTTCCAGGCTTGCCCTTGACCGAGCGTTTCGGACCGTACTCCCCAGATCACGAACTGGCATTTGACCAAGAGCTGCTGATTTCGCTGCCCACTGGGCATGTGCAGCTTCGCAATCAAGTGGACCCTAAGCTCCTTTATAACAGTTCCGTGTATTCGTTCAGAACGGGCGGATCCAGTAAGTCCCGAAGAGACGTAAATGTCTTTCGTGCTTACTTGCAGCAGTTCACGGCGGGGCACGAGTTCAAGTCGGCGGTTGATGTCGGAGGCAATGACCTCGTTGTCATTCGTGGTCTGAGCACCGTGGCCCAACATTGCGCGGTTGTGGACCCCATTTGTGCCTCCATAGACGGACAAACGATCGACGGCATCAAGGTCTTCGGCCGTTTTGTGGAAGACGTCGACTTCTCCAGGGAGATGCCTCCCCCGGATCTGGTGGTCTGCCGACATACGCTGGAGCATACTACCAATCCACGGCAGGTGATCAACCAATGGTTTCAGCAATGCGCAGATGATTGCGTTTTTGTAGTGGAATTACCCTGTTTCGCAAATCTGGTGGAGTCGCTGCGTTTTGATGCGGTCTTTCATCAGCATGTCCATTATTTTGATCTACCCTCATTCCAGCATCTGATCTGGGAGTGCGGTGGTGAGTATCTAGGTCACACCTTCAACCATCAGGGTTCCTGCGGCGGTGCTTTGCTTGTGACCTTCCGCCGCGCTCATGCCAAACAAGACAAACCTGATATTGATCTTTCATCTAGGATTTCTTGGTTTGAGCGCCGGATCGCGCTCTATCAGCGACAGATGGCCATGATGAAGGAGGAGTTGGATGCTCTTCCGGGACCTGTCTATGGATATGGAGCAAGTATCATGCTAGCCACATTGGGATATCACTTGCAAACAGATTTCTCGGGGCTTGCATGTGTGCTCGATGATGATGAAGAACGTGACGGCGCCACATATGAGAACATACCGGTTAAAGTGATGCATACCGCCAAGGTTGCACCAGCTCCCAATAGTTCTTATATAATTACCTCATTGGAGAACATTCGACCTATTTATCGACGCATTCTCGATCTTGCGCCGCGACGTGTCTTAGCGCCTCCAGTCAGTTGATATGAATCCTGCCAACATTGATGCCGTAGATCTCGTGTGGGACTTGACACGCGAGCGTATGACGATCGGAGGGGCGCTGGTTCTTCGGCAAGAGGGCGAGATGCTTGCTTGGCTGCAGCAGCGATCTGCGCTGTCTGTGCGTCTAATTGTCCCCAAGACCGCTCGCCCTGTTGCTGAGCGTATGGCTCAGATCATCTTTGGCACTTCGTCGTATCCATGCCACCTAGTGGATTCGTCAAGGTGCTCCTCAGGCTGGCCGCCGGCATCAGCTCATACGGAGACAGACTTTTCCTATTTCACTTTTTCGCGCATCATCACCATGCAAGCTCGAACCGGTCTTAAACTGCGCTTGCAGTGGGTGTCGGCCAGCAGCTGCTGGCCGACACCCACTGTGAGAGGCTGATCGTGAAGCTGGCGGCCGAGGGCTTCATCGCCTACGACTGTGGCAGCGACGGCCGAATCCTCAGCCAGCCGTTCCCGGCCCTGAGCGTGAATCCCCTGGATGTGGCCGGAGCAGGCGATTCGGTGCTGGCGGTGATGGCCACGGGCCTGGCCACTCGCCAGGCAATGATGCCCACCGAGGCACTGGCATGCTGCATGGCGGCCCTGGCGGTGGAAACCATGGGCAACACGCCGATCAGCGGCGAAGCTCTGCGCAACAGACTGGAGGAGGTGCTTCCTGTATGACCAGCTCGAAGATCCTGGTGATTGGCAGCAACAGCTTTAGCGGCTCCCATTTCGTTGCTGAGGCCCTTAGGGCAGACCATCAGGTCTGGGGCGTCAGCCGTTCGCAGGAGCCCGATCCTGTCTTCTTGCCTTACCGATGGCCTCAGGGCACAACCGGCCAACCAATGGCCACCACGGAGAACTTCCACTTCCAGGCGATCGACCTCAACAGCCAGCTGCCCGAACTCCTACAGCTGATCGATCAGGTGCAACCTGTGGTGGTGGTGAACTTCGCGGCCCAGGGCATGGTGGCCGAGAGCTGGCTGAATCCCACCCACTGGTATCAAACCAATGTGGTGAGCCAGGTGGCGCTGCATGATGCGTTGCGGCAGCGGCCCTTCCTCCAGAAATACGTGCATGTCACCACCCCTGAGGTGTACGGCAGCACCGACGAAGGCTGGATCCGCGAGCACAACCACTTCGCCCCCAGCACGCCCTACGCCGTGAGCCGGGCCGCCTGCGACCTGCATCTGCACAGCTTCCACAAGGCCTATGGCTTTCCGGTGGTGTTTACCCGGGCGGCCAATGTTTATGGGCCCGGCCAGCAGCTCTACCGGATCATTCCCCGGGCGATGCTCAGCGCCCGCACCGGCAAGCCGATGCAGCTCCACGGTGGCGGGTATTCAGAACGCTGCTTCATCCACATCCGTGATGCCATGCAGGCCACGCTGCGGCTGGCCTTGGAGGCCGAACCCGGCACCACCTGGCATCTCTCCACTCGCGAGCCGATCAGCATCCGCGCCCTGGTGGAGCAGATCTGCGAGCGTTGTGGGTTGCCCTTCAGCTCGGTGGTGGAGGAAAGCGGCGAGAGGCTGGGCAAAGACCAGAGCTACCTGCTCGACAGCACCTCCATTCGCGAGGCCTTCGGCTGGAGTGATCAGGTGGGCCTGGAAGAGGGCCTCACCGAAACACTGGCCTGGGTGGACGACCACCTCGATCAGCTCAAGACCCTTCCCTGGACCTATCAACACAAAGCATGAAACTTCTGGTCACCGGTGGCTGCGGCTACAAAGGTTCGGTGTTGGTACCGCTGCTGTTGGCCGATGGCCATGAGGTGGTGAGTGTCGACACGCAGTGGTTCGGCAACCACCTGCCGCAGCACCCCAAGCTCACCAACCTCCAGCTCGATATCCGCGATACCGATGCGATTCCCCTGGAGGGCGTGGAGGCGATCATTCACTTGGCCAACATCGCCAACGACCCGGCGGTGGAGCTCAACCCCACCCTCAGCTGGGAGGTGAATGTGCTGGCCGGCCAGCAGCTGGCTGATAGGGCCGTGCGGGCCGGGGTGAAGCAGTTCATCTTCGCCAGCTCCGGCAGTGTGTATGGGGTGAAGGACGAGCCGAACGTGACGGAAGATCTCACTTTGGTGCCAATCTCGGTGTACAACAAAACCAAGATGGTAGCAGAGCGGGTATTCCTCTCCTACCAGGATCAGATGCAGGTGCACTGCATCCGCCCGGCCACCGTCTGCGGCGTGTCACCACGCATGCGGCTGGATGTGAGCGTGAACATGCTCAGCTATCAGGCGCTCAAAAATGGCCGCATCACCGTCTTTGGTGGTGATCAGACCCGGCCCAACATCCACATTCAAGACATCGCCAACGTCTACCGTCACTTCCTGGCCCATCCGGAGATCCCCAGTGGCTGCTACAACGCCGGTTTTGAAAACATCTCGATTCTCGATATCGCCGAACGCGTCAAGAGCAAGATCGGCGCCGAGATCGTGGTGAGCGCCTCCAACGATCCCCGATCCTATCGGCAGGATTCCAGCAAGCTGCTGGCCACCGGCTTCCAGTCCACGCACAGCGTGGCTGATGCAATCAGCGAGATCGCTGATGCCTTCCAGCAGAATGCCCTGCCCGATGACGAGTCGTGCTACACGGTGAAGTGGATGCAGCGGCTGAAGCTCTGAATCCATGGACAAACAGCAAGTCAGATCTCAATCAATGACAGCACCGCTGGAACTGCTTCGGTCCATGACACGGATCCGATTGGTGGAGGAAGAAATCGCCAAGCGATATCCACAGCAGCAGATGCGCTGCCCGGTGCATCTCAGCATCGGCCAGGAAGCAGCGGCCGTAGGCGTGTGCGCTGCTCTTCAGCCCCTGGATTGGGCGTTTTCCGGCCATCGCAATCATGCCCACTACCTGGCCAAAGGTGGGAATCTCAAGGCCATGCTGGCGGAGATCTACGGCAAGGCCACGGGATGCTGTGGGGGCAAAGGCGGATCGATGCACCTCACCGATCAAGCGGCTGGATTCATTGGTGCCACGCCCATTGTAGGGAGCACGGTGCCGATTGCAGTTGGCGCTGCGCTCACGGCTGAACGCGAGGGCAAAGGGCGGGTTGTGGTTGTTTTTCTCGGCGATGGAGCGATGGAGGCAGGCGTGGTGCATGAAAGCCTGAATTTCGCCGCACTCAAGAAATTGCCAATTCTGTTTGCCTGTGAAAATAATCTCTATTCAGTGTATTCACCATTAGAAGTCAGGCAACCTCCACGGCGATCGATTTTAGATCTGGCAGCCGGCCATGGGGTGAAGACAGTGCAAGCCGATGGGAATGACGCACAGGACGTGTATGGCAAGGCTTGTGCCGCGGTGCAGGATTTGCGCCAGGGTGCGGGGCCAGTATTCATGGAGCTACCCACCTACCGCTGGTTGGAGCATTGCGGCCCTGGTTACGACAATGACATCGGCTACCGAACCGAGGATGAATTCCAGGAGTGGAAGCAGCGTGATCCTTTAGTGATCAGCTCACAGCAATCATCAGCCGTGCTGAAGCAAGCTGAGATCGATGCCATCCAGGAGGAAATTGAGGCTGCTTTCTCAGCAGCGATCAGCGATCCGTTTCCTGATCCTGCTTCAGCGGGCTTGCATGTGTATGCACCTGCAAAAGATACTGGGCCTGAACCAGAACGGGGAACAAGAGAGCTCACCTATGCAGAAGCCCTGCGCGAAGCACAGGACATGTGCCTAGCCAAGTACCCAGAGAGCTACTTAATGGGGCTTGGGGTACCTGATCCCAAAGGTATCTTTGGCACTACATTAGGGTTGCAGGACAAATACGGAGAAGAACGTGTCTTTGACATTCCCTTATCCGAGAATGCTATTACTGGGGTAGCGATCGGCAGCGCAATCACTGGTATGCGCCCCATCCTTACCCATCAACGGCTTGATTTTGCGCTGGTTTCGATTGATCAGATTGTGAATCAAGCAGCAAAGTGGCATTACATGTTTAATGGAACGATGAGCGTTCCCCTTGTGATTCGCATGATCATTGGCCGCGGCTGGGGTCAGGGGCCTCAACACAGCCAAAGCCTGCATGCGTGGTTTGCCCACATACCCGGTTTGAAGGTGATCATGCCTTCAAATCCCTATGATGCCAAAGGTATGCTTATAGCAGCGATTGAGGATGAAAATCCGGTACTGTTGCTAGAGCACAGGTGGTTGCATTCGGTTAAGGGTAATGTCCCAGAAGAGTACTACTCGTTACCCCTGGATGGCTGTACGCGTAGCGTTGAAGGCAGCGATATAACTCTAGTGTCACTTGCCTATGGCATCAATGAGTGCAGAGCAGCAAGCCTTGAATTAAAGAACTATAATATCTATGCCGAAGTGATTGATATCAGATGTTTGCAGCCCATAGATTACAGTTCTATTATTGAGTCCGTCGAAAAGACTGGGCGAGTTATTGTTATTGATTATGCAGAGAGCACCTGCGGGATAGCGTCTGAGATCATTGCCACAATTGCAGAGGTAGCCAAGACAGATCTTTTAGTGCGACCAGCTCGCCTAACATTTCCTGCACATCCAAGCCCAACATCTCCAGCTTTATCAAAAAATTTTTATATAAATGCATCTGATATAGTGGCTGCAGTATTGGCACAATTTGGTCGTCATCATGAATTTACACCGTTGGCTAGTTCAGGGGCCTTCAACCATGACCAGCCGAACCCATCGTATACCGGACCTTTTTAATGACAATCTTAGCCATAGGATTAATTTCAACTAATTAAACAAACAAACTATGTCTCCACCCAATTCTGATCTACGCCTTCGTATTGTCGAATTAGTATGCTCTGGCGGCGGAGGGCATATTCCCAGCAGCTTTTCTATTATTGACATATTAGACTGTGTTTATAGTAAATACATCAGACCCCATGGTTGTGATCTTCAAGAGGAATCAAACTATACATTCACACTCAGCAAAGGCCACGCCGCCTGCGCATTATATAGTGTATTGCATAAATACGGTTATTTGACGTCTGCAGATCTTGAAACATACTTGCAGTATTCATCCATACTTGGAGGCCATCCAGATAGCACAAAAGTCCCTGGCGCAGAAGCATCAACTGGCTCTTTAGGTCACGGGCTACCATTTACGGTGGGCCGGGCTTTGGCAGCCAAAATTGCTGGCTCAGATAAGGTGTTTTTTGTCTTAGTAGGAGACGGAGAATGTCATGAGGGAACCATTTGGGAATCAGCCATTGTAGCCAATAACTTGAACCTGAGCAATCTAATTCTTTTGGTAGACAACAACAAATCTTCTGATCAGATCTGCCCCCATCATTCCCTCCACGAGCAGTTTGCAGCCTTCGGTTGGTATTGTTTAGAAGCAGATGGCCATGATCCAAATCAAATCGCTGCAGCAATACAGAACGCTGTAGAGAGTGACACATCAAAACCGCGTGTAATCGTATTTGACACGATCAAGGGGTACGGGGTGCCAATGCTCGAAGGCCATGGCCCTTGGCACTATAAAATCCCCAACATTGAAGAACTTGCCATTATCCGCGAGGCATTGAGCTCATGAGCGGTTCTGTACTTGATATGAAAGCAGCCTTTCCTAAGGCTATTGAAACAGTTGGAAGGTTGAGTGATAAAATTGTTGTTGTTGTAGGAGATATTGGCCACTTTGCTCTGCAAGGATTCGCAAAAGACAATCCAAATCGTTACTATAACTTAGGCATCTTAGAGCCCACTCTGGTTTCTGTGTGTGCGGGCATTTCAAAGGAGGGCTTTTACCCCATTGGCCATACAATAGCTCCCTTTATTACCGAGCGAAGTCTCGAGCAGATCAAGCTTGATTTCTGTTATCAAGCCCTAGGCGGAAATCTCATTACCGTCGGCAGCGCCTTCGATTACTCTACGCTTGGATGTACACATCATTGTTATACAGACTTATGCCTTGTAGGGGCTTATCCAAACACAGAAGTCTGCTATCCAAGCTCCCCGAACGAACTTGTCTCCCTGATGGTCCAAAAGTATAATTCTAAATGCTTAACTTATTACAGAATGTCCAGGGCATCTCACGGAGAAAATTTTGAGAACGTCGAGTTTGGGAAGAATATACTGGTTAAATCAGGTGAATCCATTACATTACTGGCATCAGGCCCACAGCTTAAGACCGCCCTTGAGCTTGCAGAAGCACTGGAGCAAGATGGACAAACAGCAGACGTACTTTACTGCCATACCTACAAGCCTTTTGACGAGATATCAGTACAAACATCAGTTGCCAAGACTGGACGTCTCTTTGTGATTGAAGAACATATCTATAACGGCGGCCTTGCATCACTTGCCTTGCGGTGTACGCGCAACATTCCATCTCTTCGCTTTGATTATCATTGTATCCCTGATACGTTTATCAGAAATTATGGAAGCTACACCAACATTGCTGAGGGGCTAGGATTTACAGCAAAGTCTCTACTCCCCAAAGTCGCCGCTTTGGTCTAAAAAAACAGACTCCATTCAGTTATTCTTGCATCTAAAACTAACCATTTGACGTCTACAGTTATTTACCTTGCTATCCACCTGTACCAATCTTGCCAAACGTATGTCATTTCGATCAATCATAATTTCTGCAACGAGTGACATTGGTCTTTCATTGTGCAGTCATTTGCTAAGTGCTGGTCACGAAGTGTTTGGAACATATCGTAATCATTCGTCTCCACTAGCTGCTTTAGAAGAACGTGGCGCTCAATTTGTTCACTGTGATTTAAGCAATAGAAAGTCTACAGAGCACGGACTAGCCAAGCTTAATATAGTCTGCTCTAATTGGGATCAACTAATACTTTGTCCTGGTACACAAGAACCTGTAGGACGATTTACTCAATGCAATTTTGATCAATGGGAGGAGTCTATTTCTATTAACTTTATATCTCAAATGAACTGTGTCCATAAACTTATGAAAGGCCGGAATTCAAAGTCTCACAATGGACCTCTAGTCTTGTTTTTTGCCGGTGGGGGCACTAATAATGCTACAATAAACTATTCGGCATATACGCTTTCCAAGATTGCTCTTATTAAGGCTTGTGAATTACTTGATGCTGAAGAACATGACACCCGCTTCGTAATATTGGGTCCGGGATGGGTCAAAACTAAGATTCACACTTCAACTATTTTAGCAGGCCCCGAGTTGACTGGAAGTAACTATCAAGAAACTCTCCGAAAACTTTCTAGTGACGAATGCAACCCAATGTCTAGAGTAATAGAGTGCTGTGATTGGGCCATGGGAAGTCAGCGAGATATTGTAGGTGGGCGTAATTTTAGTGTTGTTTTTGATTCTTGGGGTGATCCTAAGCTTGACGAGGTATTACTTAGGGATAAGAATATGTATAAGCTGAGACGGGAAGGGAACGATTTTTTGATTTAGTGCTTGAGGCAGATCTTCGGAGTTTTGGCCGTTAAGTAGAAGTGACGTGACCCCCTTTATCGGTCCAGTGCTTATGAGAGTGGGTGGTCGTAGTCGTGCTGCAGCTCCTGGTTGAGCTGCTTCCAGAGGCGTACGCCCTTGGAGGGCCGAATGTGGCATGAACGTGTTGTAC
>Ga0194130_10005055_pt1 | contig 16255 bp, 22 predicted proteins | sample TA2KigsurfametaG_FD_160084 | JGI IMG/M metagenome (GOLD analysis project Ga0194130, IMG submission 160084) | Freshwater microbial communities from Lake Tanganyika, Tanzania - TA2015050 Kigoma 12 surface | ecosystem: Environmental > Aquatic > Freshwater > Lake | place: Tanzania: Lake Tanganyika... | reverse complement strand
AAGGCACGATTAGGGCGAGCTCTAGATTATGCAGAGGAGCGCAAGGAAGCATCGAAGCGTAAGACGAAACGCATGCGAGAGTGTGAAGAACTAATACTGAGTTTGCTGGAAAGAATGTCTGATAGTCAAGACGTGGAAAACTGCGACGTTACTTGATAGCGAACAAACTTGACGGAGCGATCTGTGAAAATTGGTGATCTCGTTTTACCCGTAAAGTCTGACGAACTTTTATTTTCTGCTGAATTCGTAGCGGATTCCAATTTTTCTCCTGTCGGTCGTATTTGGAACAACACGCTAGGAATAGTGATTAAAATTGAATGTTTTATACCACCTAGAGACTATTCGAGATTACAAGTTTTAGTCGATGGAAACTTAGGTTGGACGTATTCTGATTATGTACTGACTCTGACGTAGAAGTATCTTTTCATAAACGCAGATGAAAATGTAGAAAGTCACTGATACATATTATTGTATGTAAGGCAAAAGAGATGCTACGAAAAACGTTGACCACTGGTTTTATGTTTTTATCGCTTGCGATACCGTACTTCGCATGTTCAGCATCTTCAAAGTTGATAGGTTCAGGAGAAACGAGCGATGTTCTTGACCTCGACACATACGGTAATGAGGATTCGAAACACTGCGTTTCCGAGACGGCAACGAAGGTGTCTTCCGCACGACCCGTTGATATTATTTTTGTGATTGATAATTCTGGATCGATGAGTGAAGAGATAAATGCAATCACGAAGAACATTAACGATCATTTTGCTACCGTGATGGATCAAGCCGGGTTGGATTATCGAGTCATCATGGTTGTGAAGCACGGAAATCCTGTCGAGTCATGGGCTGTCGCCGCATGTTTTGAAGCTCCTTTGAGCAAAATTCCAGTTGGCGGGTGTGCTAATATAGGAACTTCTCCTCCTGGAAACAATCCTGGGAAGTTTTACCATTATAGTTACGACGTTCAGAGCAATGATTCACCTTGTGTGATATTGGATACTTTGTTTTCTGTGAACGACAGACCTGACACGTTTGGTCTCGCTCCCAACGGGTGGATCAAATGGTTGCGTACTTCTGCATTTAAAGTCATCATAGAAGTGACTGATGATTCTCCTGGTTGCTGGTGGTATCCTGATCCTGACAAACCCAAGAAGAAGATATTGAACGATTTTCAATCCACTATCGGCGGTCAAATCTTCGCACTAGAGTTTGATAAACTTTTAACAAAGTTAGCCCCACAACAATTTGGAACTCCCGAAAATAGAAATTACGTGTTTTATAGCATCGTGGGAATGTTGGAGAAACCCGAGGCTGTAGATGAAGATTTTGGAAAGCAGATCGACCCGAACGGTAAACCTGGCGATCCTTTTTATCCAAATGAAGCTATCGTTAATGATACGTGTTCGACGGCCGTGACGCCGGGTCAAGGATATCAGTCGCTCAGCAATTTGACGGGAGGCTTGCGCTTTCCCGTGTGTCAAGCCGACAAGTTTGATGTTGTTTTTCAAAAGATTGCAGAATCGATTGATTCTATAACAACTTCGATTTGTACGTTAGAGATCCCTGCAGGTGGTAGTGAAGGCCCAATCGACGTTGCTACCGTGGAATTAAAGATTAGTGGTGCAGGAAATGACGCACTTGTTCTTGTGAAGGACGAGACATCTTGTACCGGAGCTGCTGATGAATATTATATCGACGCGACTGGCGGGCTTGTTGCCTTGTGTCCTGAAACGTGCAAGTTGGTGAAATCTTCGTCAGAAGATGTATTGATGACAGCTGGCTGCGTGATTGACATCAAATGAATCGTCGCAGAAGAATCAACGTCGCCGGCGAGGGTGTTGAGTACGTGTTGGCCGCCACATCGTTCGGTACCGCAGCCTGTGGATTTGGACTCGATGCCTCGGCTCGGACCGACGACGCGATCGTTTGGATAGAGAAGTACGTCTCGCTCCACGAGAAGTTCGGGTGGACGTGCCAGGGTGATGGGCACTGCGTTTCGGGCTGCGGAGCTCCCGATCCTGATTGTCCGTGCGCGACCGACGGGTTCTGCACGGCATCGTGTTCTGAACTGAAGACAGACGTCGACTGTAAGGGCTGCGAGACCGACGGTGTCTGCAGGAAAGATTGTCCGGTGAAAGACGTCGACTGCGATCCTCCGCCTCCATCCCCGCCAGCCCCTCAACCACCTCCGCCTGCCGACGAAGGCGCCGGCGGATCTACTGCTGAAACACCAGTCGTAGACCCAGAGGAGAAGATTGGTCCTGAGGTTGAGAAGCGATCGCAGAGACCTCTGTTGTGGGTTGGATGTAACATTGGTTCTCGCGGTGATACACGGTATATATGGATTTTAGTTTTATCAATGATGTTGATACGTCATCTAAAAAGACGATAAAGCGATATTTATAGTCATGAGCTTGTTCGGTGGCAAGATACTGCCATCCGGATCGATCGGCCGTTTAGATACTCCTTCGTGGATCTCACCGTCGAAGCATCTACCGTATCCAGTCGAGATTCCGGTAGGTACGCTTGTCAAAACTTTACCGATAGCAGGACCGCTGTGGACAGACGTTGTGTGTATCGTATTGAATAAAATTCCATCGCGTTTATACTTCAACACCAACTGTCCCTTGTATAGAATTTCCAATGGAAGGTCTGAGACATATCTTCCGAAGTACGCCCTTGATGTCATAGCGTTTCCTCCTGGATATGAACCTTACTGGTGATTTATTCACACACAGCACAACGTTTTTATATTAAAAGAACTTTAGTTCATATTTAGACATTATGAAGGTTAGAGTTTCGCATATTCGTAGATTAATACGAGAAAAAATTTTGATTGAAGCAGTTCAAAGACGTGTACCATCCGTCGATCGTTCTGACGTTGTTGAGCTATTTAAAGAACTTGGAATTGATGAAGAACTGACATGGGGAGATCAAGTCAACTTTGACGAAATGATCGATAACGTCACCGATGGCATAAAAATAATGGTGCAAAACTATGCTGAATCTCCTGAATTGATGTCTGATGACCGCGTCGAGGCGGGGTTAAGAGCCGTCCTGGGGGATCCTCGATCTTACGGCTCTGAAATAAAAAACGTTCCAAGCTTTATGAAAAGCGCAGCATCTCGTGGAGTAGTACAAAAGATTGCAGATAAATTTAAGATAAGTTTGAAAGGTAGAAGTATTTTAGGCGCTGCAGCTGATGACAAAATAATCATGTCAGTCATGAACTCATTAATGAAGCTAGTAAAGGGCGATGGAAATTCTCCTGGCCTTAATAGACTAGGAGATCTTTTCGCTGCATACAACTTAGAGCCTGAAGCTGCCGCAGCTAATGCAGCATTAGGACCTGCGTCTACGTTGATGGATGTAATCTCTAATTCTAGAAACAAAGGTCGTTTTGATAAGTTGGGAGATACATTCGCAAAAAGTGGAGCAGCAGGTGAATCCACGGCTAGAGCAGCACGTGCAGATGCTCCAACTAGAATATCTTGATTTAGTGTAATCTTGCGCAACGTCATGATACGATGATATCATGACACAAGAATCATTACTATCAAGAATCTCAAGCGCTCTCTTGAGCGAAGGTCTAAATCCTGCGCAAGAGATGATTGCTTACGCAATTCTCTGTGATTCATATGCAGACGGCTCTATCGATGAAGAGCAACTTCAGAAAGGTCTATGCATCTACCTGGATCAGGTCGCACGGCGTTCACGAGCAATATCTAGCGTGATCAATCGTGTCAAGGAACCCACCATCGCTGAGGTCTTCACTGAGTCGACGATGATGTGGGTCGATGCCATGCTTCGTAGTCCACGCTTCAGACACTTGGGGTGGAAAGCATCGTCTGAGACGAGCATCTTCCTTGATACTGGAAAGTACGTCAAGCCGGACGTTGCGATCTGGAAGGATGACAAGATCATCGCCATCATTGAGTGCAAGACATCGTTGTCTCGCGCAAGGAAAGAGTGGGAAGCTGCATTTGAAGAGCGAGTTGCATCATTGGTGAAGAAAGACATCAGAGAAGAATCCATCTTCTTGTTCGTCGCATCAGAGAATTCATGGCAAGGATTTCACCCCGACAATCCCAGAACGTTAAAGACTTGGTTTGCCCTGTGCCCAAAGTACACGTGGTTCGGCGGTGGCAAACAAGGCGAGCGAAAGCTATCCGAAGTGATGTATCCAACCCACTTGGGAAAGATGATCCAGCGATTGCACGATCTTCAGTAGGTGCTACGACTCTGCCAGCCGTATGAGATCTCATCATCGACGATGGGTCCACCTGCTGCCCATGTGTAACATGATCGCATTGAGTGACACTTAAACTGATGCATGTGACAATAACCTAGTTCACCGTCTTCTTGAATCCTACCTGGCATGCACGCGTCCATTCGAGGTGAGACATCGAAAGCCGCGCAGTTCCCGCATCGTGATTGTTTTGCGACTTCAACTGATGTTCCCCAGTGCTCAGCTAGGTGTTCCCAATACTCTTCGTCAGCAAGGTTTAGTGGACCATATTCGATGTAGTCTGCCTTGATCGCAAAGTTTCGGTTCTTCGTGTTCAGCTTCAGATCTTGAGTGGGTAAGGGGCAGTCCATCATCGCAGAGTCATCAACGACGCCGCGGTCTCTCGTGGACTTCATTCCATCCTGAGGAAGCACACGAAGTCGTACGACCTTCTTCGTCTCTTCCTTTATGATTCTTCGTAATTGTGATGTTGTGATCTTCATGGCATCATGACTCTATGTCTTTGCTCATCATTTCCTTTGATGAAGCTCCAGGCCTGAACCTATCCTCAGGACGCTCTTCAGACTTCGTCGTCGAGGCATTTTTGCCACGCGGCCTTCTTGAGGATTGTTTTGGCTTATCTTCTTCTCTTTCTTTGTTTTCATCTGACCCGACTGCTCCTGAAGAAGCTTGTTTCTCTGCTTCTCTTTGAGCCTTTTCAAGACTTGGATCTTGTTCCATGTAGTTATAAAAGGTTCTGTCTGAGACTCCTACTGAAACTGCTGCATCATGAACGTCACCCTTTGCGCTCTTTAAAGCTTTGCGGCCCTCTGCATCTGCCTTCTTTTTATTGAGAATTCGAAGCGCACCGTAATCGGTGATGGGTCCGCCGGGTTTTTTCCTCTCAGTAAGCGACTCATTGATGATATCTCTTATGAGAGTCTCAAGAAGTTGTAGATCACGTTTCTGCATAATGATGTCATAAATATAGCAATCGTGTTGCTTGTTCTGATAATTCTTTCATCCCAGGATGTCTATAGATTATTTGATGAAATGATTGTATTTATTCCAGAGGCGGAATAAATCGAAATTTATGAAGAGCCTTTCTGAAGTCCATGGGTTGGACCTCATTGAGAGACTGGCTGATGAAAAGTCTAGAGATCCGAGTGTGAAGAAGAGGATCTGGTCGGATGAGATGAATGCATGGGGTTTCTTTGCAGACTCACCGACTGAGATGGACACGTTCTTGATCATGGGATGTTGTCGACCCGGTGATGCATTTGTCACGGTCACTCATTCTCCTCATCTATTCAAGATTCCTAATTACGAGATGTTAGACATGACTTCAAACAACATGTACATCATATTGGGAATCAAGCTAGTGATGATATCAGATACGCATTTCTGCGCATTAGAGATGTTGTCATCAAATCCTCCCATCGTGTGTCAGATGCTTGCACAGCATGCATCTCTATTCAAGATTGCATGGGAATGCCTACCACATTAAGCGATGTTGACGGGTTTTCTGGGTAGGACGTGGAAGTCTTGTGTGAAAGGATCGATGAAGACGCCCGGGCGGTTCTCTTCATTTGGAGGTACGGGTCCCCAACAATCTTCAGGAGTCTCTTCAGGTTCCATCAGGTGAGGTGCAATCTCATCTTCTTCTTTCTTGCTTCTCTTTCCGAGGTGGGGAATTTCATCCCTCTGGGCAAGATGAGAAGACATGAGATCCTTTAGGTGAGGACCATCAACGTTCGAAGCATAAGCTTCTTTTACCAAGAAGCGAATGTATTGTCTTAATGTCCTGACGTCTTTCATCAATACTAACTATGTCATTCATCCGGTCGATAGCTGTATTTGTGCATTGAAACCCTTGTGACCATGTGACTGATGGACGTGATGCCATAGACCATCAAGACCATGAAAAGATACGGATGCTGTTCTATCCAATTACTCATGTTATTTTCTCCAAGTTATCCTACCCCTGCTGGGATCATACGGTGAAACTTCTACAGTGACTGAATCGCCTGGCAACACCATGATGTGATTCTGCCGAAGCTTTCCAGACAGTGTTGCCAGAACGACTTGTCCTGACATTGTCTTCACCTTAAAGAGCGTTCCGGGTAATGATTCTTCTACATACCCGTTTAATTCCATCCTGTCGTCTCTGTCATTTAGATCCTGTTGGTGACTCTTCTTCTTCTTCATAGGTTTCTTGTTCTTCAAACTCCGCTTCTTCGTCTGATCCTAACCCAGGGGGAACTCTATAATCTGTACCTCGGACTGTTGGATTGTTCAATCCTGAGCCACCGACATTCATTCCCGACATTCCATACCAGTAATTGTTCCTATAGACCTCTTCTCGAATGATTCTACGCAAGGTTGATAGCCTGATCTTCATGCATCATACCTATTGAGAGATTGGTCAATTGTATCTTGGAAGACGCTTCCAAGAGGTCTATAGAATCGACCGTGATGATCATCTCATCCCTCACAAAGACGACGATCTGTCCGCCTTCGGTCGGAAACGCATCATACCCGATGTCCTCAGTTTGAAAGAAAGATTCTGCATTCAACTCATACAATTGGTTATCAGGATCCATCATGATCAACTCTTTTGTCCCCGGTCTCAGACCGCATGCAACGATGGGACCATACGCGTAGAAATCGACTTCCTCAGACCCAGTCGGCTGGATCATCTTCATGTAGGATGGAAGCTTTATGTCAACATTGCCTGTCGTTTGAAACGTCGTCATGCTGGTTAACTTTCGTCAGCTCGCTTGAAAGGAAAGGGCCTTGAATTAAATTGTCCAATAAAACGTAATGATGCCATGGCCAGCTTTTAAAGACATTTTCTATGTGCTTGCTGGGGTAATTATTAGATGGTGAAGATGACACTACAATGCCATACTTTGAATCGTGAGATCTTGAGACTTGCACGAGGTCACCGTTGTTGATCTTTTTTAGCAAAAACTATCCTTTCGTCTCATTTAACACCACTGCGTCCAGGGTCATGAATAACTTTGCGACAGATGCTGAGTTCTTCAGTGCAGTCTTTGTGACCTTGGCAGGATCGATCACACCTGCCTCGATTAAGTCAACGAATTTTCCAGCCGCTGCATCGTAGCCCAACTTGGTTCCGACGTTCCGCATCATCTCATCTTCGATGACGTCAGGAGATCGATCTGAGTTCTGAACGATCTTTCGTAGCGGTTCCTTGCACGCCTTCAGGACCATCTCAATCCCAGCCAAGACGTCCCTGTCATGTTGTTCATGCAGGAGTACTTCTTTTGCGCTTTCTGCGGCTGCGAATAGGGTCGTTCCGCCGCCGGGAACGATGCCGTCTTCTGCGGCCGCGCGTGTGGCATGAAGAGCATCTTCGATCCTGTACTTGCGTTCGATCATTTCAATCTCAGTCGCACCACCTACCTTGATGACAGCGACTCCTGATGCCAACCTTGCGATTCGTAGCTTCAGTGACTGTAGCTCTTCCATTCCAAGCGTGATGTCTTCAGTCCTAGATCTCAATTCTGAGACGTGTTCATCGATCTTCTGCTTGTTCGATTCGATTCCAACGATCGTCGTGGACCGTGCGTCCACGACGATCTTCTTGGTTGATCCAAGATCTTTCAACGTCGTCTTGTCTAACGTTAGACCGTTTGCGCTTGAGATGAGATTTGCACCCGTCAAGACGCAGATGTCATTCAAGTAATCTGTCCGTGACGGGCCGAAACCAGGAGCCTTGATTGCAACGACGGCCAATTGAGACTTGACTCTATTCAGAACGAGACCTTGAAGCGCTTCACCCTCTACCTCATCTGCAATGATGAGAAGCGGTTTCCTCGTCTGAACGACGCTCTCAAGGATCGGAATGATGTCCTTCAACATCGATATCTTTTTGTCCGTGACGAGAACGTATGCATCTCCATATGATGCATGCATCTTTTCGTTGTTCGTCACGAAGTAAGGAGACAGATATCCTCTATCGAACTGCATTCCGTCGACGACGTCCAGGGATGTGATCGTTCCCTTTGCATCTTCAACAGTGATGATGCCATCGCGGCCGACGCGATCCATCGCGGCTGCAATGATCTCACCGATCTTCTTGTCTCCGTTGGCAGAGATCGTACCGATCTGACAGATTTTCTCCGAAGATTCAACGGGCGTAGACATAGACGTCACGACTTCAGCGATCATCTTTGCGGCTAGGTCCAATCCGACACATAACTTTTTAGAGTTGTATCCCGCATCCAACAGCTTGACACCCTCTCTGACGAGTGCATGGGTCAGCACAGTCGACGTCGTCGTGCCGTCGCCTGCGACGTCATTCGTTTGAGATGCAGCCTCACGTAACAGCTGAGCGCCCATCATCTCAAGAGGATCAGGAAGCTTGACTGCCTTGCTGACGGTAACTCCGTCTTTCGTGATGATTGGTGACCCCGTGCCGTTCTGGATTAGTACCGTCTTGCCGTTCGGGCCCAACGTACATCCCACTGCTTCCGCAGCGAGCCTAAGACCGTTATAGAGTTTCTTACGAGCGTCTTTCGAGAAGACAATTCCGAGAGCTTGTGCTTCTTCATCTGCCATATGATGATGTTATAGTAAGGTCTTTTCCATCATTTGTACATGGAAGCATGTCAAGCCTTAGTGACCTTGAGGTATGTCGGCTGTCCTCGCTTCCATGCTAGAGCTATTTGACCCTTACGATAGTCATGTAACAATGCAATCAACACTAATTTCTGTTGCCTGTCTTCAGTCTGCTCGATGCAACGAATCAAACGTTTTTCAGAATAATCGATCAAGCCTCTCTTTGAGGTAGACAACAAGCCTTGTTGCGAAACGTGCAAAGTGAATTCAGTGCAAGAATCTAGTGAGACATTCGGCCCCTTCGTGCTACGAGTACGCATCTTAAGCTTGGTTGTCGATACCTGATTCATAAGTAGGTTTTGTTCTTGACATTCTATTCAATTCTGCCGCTGTTACAGAATGAATTGATTATAAACTAACCTGCTTAATCGTGTAATTGCACCAAGATGTGATGATTCAAGGAATCACTTGCCATCAAATCTGCGCGACATCTTCAAAGCTTTGTTCTTTGGGACCCCACCAGCCATGTAGACTTTTGTCTTGTAATCGGCAGCGTCGACGTCGCCATCGCCGTCCATATCTGAGCCTTTCTTGGCATCTTTCTTCTTGGGTTTCTTCTTCTTAGCTTCTTCTAGAACGATCTCTTGAATCAGCGTTTTCAAACTTTGAAGAGATTCGTTTGTAGAAATTGACCTAAACGCCACGCTGCTACCAACTGGAGTGGGCGACCGACGCAATAATGCGTCAATGGAACTTGGGTCATACTTCCCACCAGCTCCAGCGACCATGCCTCTTAATTTAGCGCGCAATTCTCCTTCTTCTTGTTCACGCGCGTCCTCAGGGCTTCTTAATTGACTTAGCAAATTTCCTAATTCGACCTTAACAGATTTTAGCTCTGTAGGATCTTCTATGCCATTGATTCTTGTTTTCATAGCTTCTAAATTACTACGAGCAGTAATCAAATCAGGGCTTAATATGTTGGATCCTGAAGAAAGGCTTGATAACATTTTATTAACCAGCCCCAATAATCCTTCTTTGTCTGCTGTGTTAAATTTTTGTGAAACATTCGCGACTATATTGGGATCCATCGAGCTTACAAATGCTGCTTCAATTATAATGCGTCTAATTAAATTTCTGATTTCAGATAAAGTGATTCTCATGGTTTCGTTCCTCTCAATTCCCTCAGCCTCAATCGCGGCAATCTGTCCTCTAGCTTTTTTTCTTGACGTGTGGCAAGCTCTATGTTTCTTTCCCTTATTGTCTTTATATGACAGAACGTAGGATCCTGAATCACCATCAGATTGCTTGCACTTCTGTTTACGTATCTTGTAAGGCATGGCTTAATTATTTCTTGCTCGTCGAAAGACCCATGTCTTTCGACCATTTCCTTATTTTTACCTTAATGTCGTCAGGAACGTAAACTGAGGGTTCATTAAATGCTTCATCGTCCATCAATTCTTTATCGTATGATTCATCGGGATGAGATCCACCTAAGTTCTTCCTCTTAATGGCCTCTTGAATTATCTCTCTCAATTCACTGATGCGAATCTTCATGGCAATACTTATCATTGAAGGAGGCGGAAATGCAAGTACGACGCCTTTCGACGATTATGTTTCTTATCATGTCAGCGGCTTGTGGAGCACCTCACGCTGACCGTCATGTCGATGAAGAAGCTGGATCTGGAGGCGAGGCACCTGCATATTATCCCGGCATCTCGTCACAGGCTGCATCATCTTCTTCAGGCTCTCAAGAAGACTTCTGGGTCTGCGGAGTCGATTACATAGTGACGAAGGGCCCGGCAGGAGAGACGATCATCGTGGAGGTTAGGATACCGTGCGATCCCCTTGCCGACTTCTACATCGGATGTCCTGCTCCGATTCAAGAAAAATAAAAAGCCCCGGATACCCGAGGCTTTTCATCGACGAAGCTTTCTCGTCAGTTCACTTACCGCCAGCGCCGCCAGCAGCATCTCCACCTGTACCCGGAGCTCCACCTGCCGCGTCTCCTCCTGTGCCGGGAGCGCCTCCTGTGGTAGAGACTGATCCTCCTTGCCCACCACCTGAAGAGCTTGAAGCCACGACCGTCGACGTCGATGAAGCAGCCTCAGTCGTCTCTTCCTTCTTGTCTTCACAAGCTGAGAGAAGGGCAAGAACGCAAACGAAACCAAAAGAATTCTTAATCATAGTTGTATCACCTTTGATGACCCGTATGGGTTAGGTCATAATACAACGTTACAGGAAAAGTTTACAAGCTGCTTTACTTTCCTTTTAGGATCTTGGAAACTGGCTTTTTGCTCCACATTTTACATGACCAAAAAGCCGCTTTTGTCCTATCAGAAGCCCTTGGGGTGCCACAACCATGCCGGGCTCTGAAAGACTTTCGTGCCTTTGGATTGTCCCTACGGATCTCCATGTTTGGATCACCGAACTCAACCTTCTTCACGTTGCCAGTCTTTGGATCCTTGACGTAAACTTTGTATTTCTTCACGTCACCCTTCATCGGCTTTCCAAGCTTTACCTCTCGACCCTTGTATTTCGCCTCTGTCAACGTCTCTTCTGCTATGGAATCGAGGTCAAGCTCAAACTGATCCAACACACCCAATTCAGCCAGCATGATGCCTTCTGAGATGATTTCTTTCAAGATTGAAGACGATATTTTCATGCTGCTCTCATTTGCTCCGCCCGCCAAGGCCTGACGAGTATACTTCATCGTAGAAGGAACTTTCGTAAACACTGCGCCTTGTGTTGGAGGTTCTCCAACGGGACGCATGGATACCTCATCAAGATCGTCTTCGTCATTCTCAAGATCATCCTCGTCTAAGTACCCACCGGGCCAACCTCCATCTCCAAGGCGTTGAGCTGATTTCATCGACAGCATCGGATCATCATATAACGGATGACCGATCATGCCTTCCTCTTCTTCGGCCATGGCAGCCCTGGTTGTCTCTCTAATTAATCTTCTTAATTGTGTTGAGGTTATCTTCATACGATATTTGATATATATTCTAGCGAGTAAAGATATGCATACAGATTTAGAGGGTTACGGATACGACTGGAACATGGGAGAGGCAGATCACGAAGGTGAAATGGTTGTCTCCCAACTTCACAGGATCCATGATATGTCAAAGATGTTGCTTGATATAGTCGGAGAGGACGATGAATTTCCAGCATGGACCCAATATAAGTTAGGTCGTGCATATGATGACTTGACAGCGTTCTTCAGTTACATAGAATCTATGTCTCACGTTCCGTATGACCCAGACGGCATGATGGATGCAGACATAGATTCTGTTGCTCTTTCATTGGATGAAGCCCGAAAGAGAAAGAAGAAGAGAAAGAAGAAGGCATCGCCCTCAGGACCTCAAGGATTGTGGCATAACATTCGTAAACGTAGAGAGCAGGGAAAGCCTCGTTTGAAGAGAGGGCAGAAGGGTTTCCCAAAGACGTTAAAGATTGAGGATTGAACAAATCCTACAAACGTTCTTAACTTATGGGGATGTTAGTTTGTCATGCGTTCATCGCGGTCTTGACGATCACGATATTCATCTCAACGCTCAACATCAATGTGGGCAAGATCCCGAAACCTGCACCTTCTAGCAGCGGAAGGAACCACCCACCGTCTGACTTTTGGGGTTGAACGGCGACATAGTTTTTACATCTTGCCTTTTTAAGATATCCAAGTGCTTGTGTCTACTTATAATCAAGGTAGAACATGAGCATCTTTCGTGAACACAAGACCGTCGCTGATCGTACGGCATCTGACAGGCGACGTCACAAGCAGAAGATTGAGAAAGCGATCCGGGAAGGAATACACCATATCGTCGCCGATGAAAGCATCATTGGTAACGACGGCAAACAGAAATATCGTATACCAGTTCGTGGTATCAAGGAATACAGGTTTGTCTACGGAGACAATGGTAAACAGGTAGGGTCAGCTCCCGGAAAAGACGTCAAACGTGGACAGAAGATAGGAGATCCGCCACCTGAAGGTCAAGGCCAGCCAAATAAGGCTGGCGGGGACAAGGGTGAAGAATATTATGACGTTGAGATAACGCATGAAGAACTTGCAGAATATCTCTTTGCGGAATTAAAGCTTCCTGAGCTTCAACGTCGGCAGCTCAGTAACATTGACACCGAAAAGTTGAAGAGAAAGGGATACCGCCCACAAGGCATCATGCCCCGGCTGGACAGGAAGAAATCGGCCATCGCACGAATCAAGAGAATGAAGGCTGCAGGTTTCGATCCTGACCAGGCTGATGAAGGCGAAACATTCTCATTTCATGAAGATGATTTAGTCTATCGTCACTACAAGATGAAGAAGAAGCCTTGCACAAACGCCGTCATCTTCTTTGTGATGGATGTCTCAGGATCAATGTCTCAAGAAAAGAAATTCTTGGCGCGATCTTTCTTCTTCCTGTTGTATCAATTTCTACGCCTAAAATATGAGACGATCGATATAGTATTCATCTCCCATGACACTGAGGCGAAAGAAGTCGAAGAAAAAGAATTCTTTGAAAAGGCATCAACGGGTGGAACACGTGCATCAAGCGCACTCGTCCTTGCCAATGACATAATTGAGAAAAGGTATCATCCATCTTCATGGAACATCTACATGTTCCAGTGCTCTGACGGTGACAACTTTGCTGATGATAATGACAAGTTTCTTGAAGAGGCAAGAAAGATCTCATCATTGTCGCAGTTGTACGGATACTGTGAGATAGAACCTGAGACGAGCTGGCTGTCGGATCCGGGAAAGTTGCTCCAGATCATGAAGCCGCTTCAAGGAGATAAAATGAAGCAGGTGAGGATACAGAAGAGGGAAGACGTTTGGCCTGCGTTTCTGAATCTGATGGGAAAGATTAAAGTGGAGAACCCCTGAGATGGACTATAAGCTAGAAGATCTAAGGGTCTGGGACGAGCGAATCTGTAACGTCTCCAACAAAAGATGGCTAATTTACAAACACACAAACGTCCATACGGGAAAATCATACATCGGACAAACAATCTTCACGATAGAGCAGAGATGGCAGAGCCATTTAAGTTCTGCTTTCAAGAAAAATTCAAATTCACCATTTCATAGCTCAATAAGAAAACACGGCCCAGATGCATGGACGCATGAAGTTCTAGAAGAACACATCATGAACATAGACACGTCAAATAGCAGAGAGACGTTTCGGATCAAAAAGTTCAGAACAAATGAAAAAGAATTCGGATACAACTGTAATTCTGGTGGATCTGTATGCGTCGCAAACGCCACGACTCGAAAGAAACTTAGCGAATCGGCAAAGAAAGCCCAGACAAGACCAGAAGTTAGGGAAAAACAAAGACAAGCAAAGCTCGGGATTAAAAAATCTCAAGATGCAATAGAGAAAATGCGCGCCAAAAAAATCGGCATGAAGCACACACTCGAGTCGCGAATTAAAATGAGCGAATCTCACAAAGGTTTCAAGCACAATCCCGAATCTTATGGCGAAGAGACCCGCAAGAAGATGAGCGAAAAACAAAAAATGATCCAGAACAATCCCGAAACGCGCATGAAAGCGGCAAAGACAAGAAAAGAAAACGGGTTCACTCACAGCGAAGAGACGAGAAAGCTCTTAAGTGAAAAAATTAAGGGACAGAAGAGAACTCAAGAATTTTGTGACAGGGCTTCGAAGCTAAACAAAGAAAGTCAAAATCGACCTGAAGTGAAACAAAAGAGAAGCAAATCAATCCGGGAATCTTGGAACGATCCTGAAACCAGAAAAAAAAGATGTGAAGCCATAAAGGCGAGCTGGGAAAAGAGAAGGCTCGAAAAAGCGGCTCAAAAACAAGAAAGCGAGGAAGAGCATGGACTATAAACTTTCTGATCTTGAAGAATGGGATGAAAGAATCATTAAGATCGCTAAGTTACATGGACTCGATCCGCATCCTTTAGATTATGAAGTTGTCGATTATCACGAGATGATCGGCGCGATGGTCCACCACGGCATGCCGTCCATGTATTCTCATTGGTCGTTCGGAAAATCGTTCGAGCAGACCATGAACCGTTACAACGTCGGCATGGAGGGTTTGCCGTACGAGCTAATCATCAACAGCGATCCGTCTCTAGCTTACCTGATGAGGGAGAACCCACTATACCTCCAGATCCTCATCATGGCGCACTGCGTGGGCCACTCAGACTTCTTCAAGAACAACAGGATGTTCCGGAGCACCAGACCTGAATCAGTCATTCAACGCTTGAGATCAGCAAAAAAGAGAATTCAAGGCTACGTAGAAGATCCGCACGTGGGCATTGATCAAGTCGAAAGAACTATAGACGCATGTCAAGCTCTTCAATTTCAAACGACAAAATACGGTCAGATAAGGCGATCTCATAAGGAAATAAAAGAAGAATACGTTGAACTTATCAACAGCGACAAGGATGGAACCTATAGAAATTTTAACATCAACATGGTTCCTCTTGAACCTGATTATGATCTTCTAGGATTTATAGAAGAGAACGCCGACATACCAGAATGGAAGCGAGACATCATACATGTTTGCCGTGATGAAGGACAATATTTCTGGCCACAAATTCAAACAAAGATCATGAATGAAGGCTGGGCTTGCGTAACGGGCGACACATTGATCGATACCGTCGACGGTCTTGTCACGGCAAGATCGCTGGTAGAAAACCAAACAGGAAAAGTGTTCGATGGTACGAAATACCAGGACTTGATTCAGTGGCACCACAATCCTCGGACGGAAAGAATAAAGATCACTACCGACAAAGGTTACGTCATTCACGGAAGCAAGAACCACAGAATCTGGACAGGAACAGAATGGAAGTACCTGTCAGAAATAAACCTTTTAGACGAGCTTCCCATCAACAAAGGAAACTCTACATGGAGCTCAGAATATCAGAACGTAGAAAATCCTGTTCAATTCAGGTTGGAAATTGGCGATATATGCGAACTTCACGGAGTTTCATACAGACAAGTTAGAAGGTTTGCAAATGGAAAACCGACAAGAGCTTCTCTTGAAAAACTTTCGGCCGCTCATGATGCCCTAGAGTCGAACAAAGAGCTTCATTTGAAGAATGATTTCATTAAGTTTCCGAAGGTAGTTTGCGAAAAATCTGCCAACATCGTGGGAATGATGATCGGCGATGGTGGGTTTTACAAATACTCCAACGAGAGATTGAAGTCTGGTTTCACTTCTGGCGACGAAGAATTAAGAGACTTATTCTGCTCTCAGATTTACGAACTGTTCAACGTTCTTTCTGATTACAAAAAAGAGGAAAACAAGTGGCGAATGGGGGTGGGGTCTGACCTCGTCGTCAAGTGGTTCTTTGAGGTTTTTGAATTTGAGGCCGGAAACACCGCTTCAAAGAAAAAAATCCCGGAAATCATTCTTAGGTCTCCAAAGTCTGTCGTCACATCTTTTTTAAGGGGCGTTTTTGATACAGACGGCTGTGCAGAC
>Ga0194130_10005050_pt1 | contig 16264 bp, 10 predicted proteins | sample TA2KigsurfametaG_FD_160084 | JGI IMG/M metagenome (GOLD analysis project Ga0194130, IMG submission 160084) | Freshwater microbial communities from Lake Tanganyika, Tanzania - TA2015050 Kigoma 12 surface | ecosystem: Environmental > Aquatic > Freshwater > Lake | place: Tanzania: Lake Tanganyika... | reverse complement strand
GTCGCTCCTCCACGATGGCCTGACGCAGGCCGTTGTGGGCTTGCTCCGGGGTGACGAAGTCGATGCCCGAGTGGTAATGCTCGGTGTCGTACCAGTGGAAGTACCGGGTGAAGTAGGTCACGGCCTCGCGGTCATCCAAGAACCGCCCCGGGTATTCCGGGGCGCGCTTGGCGGTGCTGAAGGCCGATTCGATGAAGGGGTTGTCGTTGGGTGTCCGCGGACGGGAGAACAACTGCGGCATGCCGTGGTCTTCGCAGAGCCGCTGGATCGGCTTAGCCTTCATCTGCCGGCCGCGGTCGTTGATGATCTCCGGCCGTTGGTCTTCGGGCAGGTCGAGGATGTTCTGGTCGGTCAAACCACCCTCGAGCAGCCATCGGGATTCCTCGGCGGTCTGTGTCCAGGCGATGCGCCACTGGATGGTCTTCCGGGACCACTCGTCCAGGAGCAAGTAGAGGTAAAGGTACTGCCCCTTCTGGTGGGTCATCAGGTAGCTGATGTCCCAGCACCAGCGTTGGTTGGGCCCGGTGAGTTCTTTCCGGACGGGCGGCTTCGATTGGCCGTTGTGGCCGCGCCAAGCACCGCGAGCCGTCATGAGGCCCTCCTTCCGCAAGACCCGGTAGACCGTCGAGAAAGAGGCCTGAAACAGGCCCTTGTCCGCGGCGGTCACGGCCAGGATGCGATGGGACAGATCGGCGTACTGCTCGTCCTTGGCCATCGCCAGGATCTGGGAGGTTTCTTCCGGCAGGAGCTTGTGAAGGGGTTCCGTGGGACCAGGCCTACGATCCTGGAGACCTCGCCCGAGACGGACCCTCTGCTGCCAGCGGGCGATGCGGCGGTACTGGATCATGAGGATCGAGCACGAGCGCCGCACCGACACGCCATTCTGCAGGGAGGAATCGATCACCGAGAGGATCTCCAGTTTGGTCTCAGCCTTGAGCCGTTGAGCGGCTATCGCCCCGACGAAACCCCATTGGTTTTTTTTCGCAGTATGGTCAGTTCGACCGCCATGTCAGCGAGGGCTCGTTCCTTTTCCAACAGCTCCTGTTTGAGGGCCTCGCATTCAGCCGAGGGCACCATCTCGGCCTTCCTGCCGGGTTTGGCGCTTAGCCGCACCAGTGCGCCCTCCTTCACCTGCTGGCGGATGCGGGCCAGATCGGTCGAGAAGAGGCCTTCCCGGCGCAGCAGCTCGCCAACCGGCTTGTCGGTGGACTGCGCCTCCAGGTAGATCTGAAATTTCTTCTCGGCACTGAGGAAACGGCGTTTCTTCGGGCCCGATTCGGGCGTGTCGGATGGATGGTCGTTGGTCATGTCGTGGGTGGGTGTTGTGACCGCCTCAGGCGGGGGGATGGTTCCGGTCGCCCTCCGGGCTCCCTTCACCATCCCCCCGCCTGCCACCCCGCAGCGTATTGGATCTCTCTTGTCAGGTCACGGACTCAGCAACGGCGCGCAGCGGGTACTTCCTTGTGGAGTCCGGGAGCCGCTTGTCGGAATTCCGAAGCGTGGGTGCGGCCGAAGGACGGGAAATCCTCGGAAAGGGTGGCTCGTGTCCGCCCACCGATTCCGAAGATGCCCCGCCACTCGTTTGCCCGGGTGGGAACGGAGGCGGGGGTGGATCCGGGGGAGGCGGGAGTGGCGGTGGACGCGGAAGTGGCGGAACGTCCGGCGGATGCAGTGGCTGCGACCTGCAAAAGACCGGGACCGGCATGGTTGCTTGGCGGGTGAGCGAGCCCCACATCAACCTGTGGCTCCACGACACGCCCTTGGCCTACCCGACCACCGTGGGTTCGGAGATCTCCTTCGACCTGAACTTCAAGCAACGGGATGAATGGGGGTTGTGGACTCTTCCCAGTGAGTGGCACGGGGATGGTTACGGGCCGATCCTGACGACGGTCGGGAAGAACTGGGCATGTTCCTGGATCGGGGCGGTTATCGCCACCTTCGAAAACCTCTCCGTCCCATGGGATGCCTACTTTTACCGCCCCGGGGGAGGATATGCTGTATACAGCTTTTCTGCCGGCAACAACGTCTCGGCGATCAACTACCGGGACAACAGCTGGATGGAGGTCTCTCGGGACGGCAACAACACCCTGCTGGCCGTCACGGTGCGCTTCGCGGACGGTTCCCGTTGGACCTTTGGACACCACAACCCGTCCGTGAGATGGGGCTACTACTTCCTGAGTGGGCGGACGGATCCGGCGGGACACACAACGGTGTTCCAGTACGACAGTTCGGCCACAAACATGGTGGCCTTGAGCGGAGGCACCAACAATTGGTAGGAATTTGGTTTTTGACGCTCCGCGGCTATCACCGTGACCCCGTAGGGCGGGCCTTCGGCATCGGCCGGCTGCAGGTAATGGACCGCCAGCAGGTGCCCGCCGGGCCGCACCCAGCGGGCCGCCGATTGCGCATAAGCATCCCGGCGTTCCGGAGGAATGGCGCAGAACAGCGTGTGCTCGAACAGCCAGTCCATCGGGGCGGCGGGAGGATCGTCCAGAAAATCCCCCGCGAGGAACCGGAGCCGGGCCGCGGGGCCTTGGAGCGAGTGCGCTTCCGCCACCGCCGTCGGGGCGAGGTCCAGTCCCAGCACCTCGAAGCCGGCTGCCGCCCAGGCCCGCGCATCGTGTCCGCGTCCGCACCCCGGCACCACGACGGTTCCCCGCCGGGGCCATCCGTCGGGCCAGGCGGACAGGAAATCCTGCAGTCCGGGCGCGGCCTCGCCGCGGTCCCAGCGGGTGTCGCGTGCCTGATACAGTTCCTCCCAGTCCACGGCACGCTGCGCCGGACGCCCGGCGTTCCTCAGGCGATCCCATCCCCACCCCTCCAGGGATTCCGCCGCCTCGGCCGGTGAATGCTCGAGCAACTCCTGCAGGGTCTCCCCTCCGGTCGCCACCGCCAGACAGCGGGCACCGATGGCATGGGCGCATTCCACATCGGCCCGGGTGTCTCCGACCACCACCACCTCCTCGCCGGACAGCGGACGCCCCAAATGCAGGGACCCCCGTTCCAGGGCAATCCGGGCCAGGGCATTGCGGTCCAGGTGATCGTCACCAAAGGCACCCAGCACGAAGGCGGAGGCCAGCCCATGCGCCGCCAGCTTCAGACCGGCGCCGAGGCGGATGTTTCCCGTCAGCAGCCCAAGGACCGGAGGCTGGGAAACCTCCGGCAGGGAGCGCATCAGCGCGGCGATGCCAGGACACATCTCGCCGGGGTGACGATGCAGCTCCTCGTCGAGGAGGAACACGTAGGCATCCAGAAAGTGGCGCCGGTCGGCCTCGGAATCGGGCAGACCGTGTGAGTGCAGGAACTGCCGGACGATGGAGCCATCGGTCCGTCCATGAAACCGGATCCCCCGGGTGCCGTCGGGAATGCCATAGAGACGTTCGGCCACCCGGGCAAAGGCGCGCACCCCGGCCCCACCGGTGCGGATCAATGTGCCGTCAATGTCGAACAGGATCAGCCGAGTCGTCACCGACCGAGCCTGAACCGTCGCCACGCGTCCGGCCAAGGCCGTTGTATCCGCAAATGGCCTCAGCCGCCGCCCAAAGCACGGTACAAGCCGATCTGAAGCTGAAACTGCCGATTCCGGATCTGCAACAGCTCCAGCTCCGAATCCAGGGCGGTCTGCCGGGCGATGAGCACGTCCAGATACGTGGCACGACGCGATGCAAACAGGTCGCCGGAAGTCTCCACCGAACGGGCGCGGAGTTCGACCTCCCGGGTCTTGACGCCAAAGAGATCTTCCAGGAGGCCCACCTTCGCCTGGTGATTGCGCACCTCGACGAAGGCGTTGACGATGCTCTGCTGGTAGTTGGCCAGGGCCTCCAGTTCCGCAGCCCCGGCCTGCTGAAACGCCGCGCGGATCGCCGCACGGTTGACCAGGGGCGCCGCCAGCCCGGCCGCCAGGTTGTAGGCGATGGATTGAGGATTCGGCACGAGGTCAGCGCGAAACGCCTCGAATCCCACCGCCCCGGTGATGTTCACCGCCGGGTAGAAGGCGGCCCGGGCCGCCCGGAGATCCGCCCGCGCGGCCACGAGTTCGTTCTCGGCGCGACGCACGTCCGACCGCTGCGCCAGCAGCGACCCGGGCACCTCAAGGGAAAGCCGGGGCAGGGGCTTCCGAAGCAGGACCGCCTCCGCGGGGCTGGGAATCTGGAGGCCGGCATCCCCCACCAGGATTCGGAGGGCCGCCTCTAGGTCGAGACGAGCCTCCCCCGACTCGAGAAAAAGGCCCCTGAGGTTCTGAAGCCTCGCCTCGAACTGGTCAACCGCCAGCGCATCGGCGAGGCCGGCCTCCCGCTGGGCGCGCACCGCCTCGAACGCTTCCTCCTGCAAATGGATGTTCTGGTCCAGAATTCTCAGGGTCGAATCCAGGGCAAGGATGTCGTAGTAGATGCCCGCGACATCGCCCACCAGGCCTGTCAGCACCAACCGCCGGCCCTCCTCGTTCGCGAGAAACCTGGCGACCGCGGCCGCCTTCTGGCTTCGAAGCCTGCCCCAGATGTCCATTTCCCAAGCCGCCTGAACGCCCACGAGGAAGTTGGGCAGTTTCGGGGGAATGTTCTGGTCGCCGTAGATGGGGACCCCCTTGTTGCCGGCGCCGTCCATGGTGTACTCGCCGAAGCGCTGGAGACTGCTCCCGGCCACGGCGTTGACCGCCGGAAGGAGGGCGCCCCTGGCGCCGGTGACCACGGCGCGCGCCGAGACAATGCGCTGCACCGCCGCCTTCAGGTCGTTGTTCCCCCCGATTGCGGCGTCCACCAGGCGGTTGAGATCCGGATCGGTGAAATGGGTCCTCCAGAGCGTCGTCTCCGCCAGGACGGTTTCCCGGTCCGGAGACGGCGGGGCGGACGCCGGGGCGGTGATGGCGCCGTCCGCACCGCCGGTGCTCCGGCAACCGGCGGCTCCCAGCCCGGGAACCACCAGCAGGAGCATCCACATCCATCGCATTGACCTCATTCAATCCTCCTCGGAAAGCGGCCGGGGCTCCCGACGCGGCGACAGCCGCCCGCCGATCCCGGCAAACACCACATATAACCCAGGGGTGAGCAACGCGCCCACCACGGTTCCCACGATCATGCCGCCGGCCGCCGCCGCGCCGATCGTCCGATTGCCGAGCGCCCCCACGCCCGTGGAGAACAGCAGGGGCAGCAGCCCGGCAACGAACGCGACCGACGTCATCAGGATCGGCCGGAGCCGCGACCGAGCGCCCTCTACCGCGGCCTCCAGCACCGGGCGGCCCTCCCGATGACGTAGGGCGGCAAACTCCACGATCAGGATGGAATTCTTCCCCAAAAGCCCGATCAGCATCACGATCGCAATCTGCGAGTAGATGTTGTTCTCCAAGCCCATCATCCCCAGCAGGCCGAAGGCGCCCAGCAGGCCCGCCGGCACCGAGAGGATCACCGCGAACGGCAGCAGGAAGCTCTCGTACTGCGCGCACAGCAGCAGGTACACGAACATCAGCGAGACGCCGAGGATGACCAGCGACTCGTTCCCCGCCGCCACCTGGTCGCGGGTGATGCCGGCCCAGTCAATGTCGAACCCCTTCTGCAGCCTCTCCCGGGCCGTCTCCCGGATCGCCCGGATGGCATCCCCGCTGCTGAATCCAGCCGCCTGCTCCCCGTTGAGTTCCGCCGAGGGAAACATGTTGTATCGGGTGATCTGGTCCACCCCGTACACCTTCTCGATCCGGATGAAGCTCGACAGCGGCGTCATGTCTCCGCGGCTGTTCCTGACATGGAGGTCGAGGATGTCCTCCGGGCGCGCCCGATGTTCCGGCGAGGCCTGCACCATCACCCGGTACATCTGGCCATACCGGATGAAGTTGGAGGCGTACTCGCTGCCCAGAAGGGTCTGCAGTTCCCCCATGACATTCCGGACCGTGACCCCGGCCTTGGCCGCCTTGTCGAGGTCCATGTGTACCAGATACTGCGGGAAGCTGGCGTCGAAGATGGTGAACACGGACCCGATCTCCGGACGCTGGCGCAGGTCCTCCATGAAGCGCTTCAGCGCGGCATCCATGGCGATCAGGTCGCCGGATCCGGTCTTGTCGAGGAGGCGAAGCTCGAAGCCGCTGGCGTTTCCATAACCGGGCACCGCCGGCGGCGGAAACATCTCGATCCGGGCGTCCCTGACGTGCCCGATGCGCCGCCGGACCGCCGCCATCACCTCCGGCACGGACGCCCGGCGCTGATTCCAGGGCGCCAGGTTGAACAGACACGTCCCGTAGGTCGCTCCCGTGCCGTCCGAAAGGATGTTGGAACCCGCCAGGGACGAAATGGACTTCACGTCGGGCAGGTCGGCGCACGCCCGGACGATCTCGTCCACCACGGCCTGGGTACGCTCCAGGGTGGCGCCGGGCGGCGTGGTGACGCTGACGTAGAACGTCCCCTGATCCTCGTTTGGAATGAAGCCCGTGGGCAGGCGTGCGGCGATCAGGAGCGAGCCGAGGACACAGCCCCCGAACAGGCCCCAGGTCACGGCACGCCGCCCGGCGATGGCCAACACCCAGTCCCCGTACCGTGCGGCGAGCGCCTCGTACCGGCGGTTGAATTCCGCAAAGAAACGGGCCAGCGCCCCGCCCTTCGCGGCGCTCCCCGCCTCCGCCCGGTGCGGCCGCAGGAGCAGGGCGCACAGGGCCGGCGTGAGGGTCAGCGCTACAAAGCCGGACAGGGCGATCGCCACGCCGAGGGTCAGGGCAAATTGCCGGTAGAGCACCCCGCTGGGCCCGGAGAGGAACGAGATCGGGAGGAACACCGCCGCCATGACCAGGGTGATCGCAACGATGGCGCCCGTGATCTCGTGCATCGCCTTCTCCGTCGCCTTCCGCGGACCGACCCCGGCCGACTCCATGCGCGCGTGCACCGCCTCGACCACCACGATCGCGCTGTCCACCACAATCCCAATCGCCAGCACCAGCGCAAACAGGGTCACCAGATTGAGGGAGAACCCTAGAAACTCCATGAAGACAAAAGTGCCGATCAGCGAGACCGGCACCGCAAGCACCGGAATCAGCGTGGACCGCCAGTCCTGGAGGAAGAGAAAGGTGACCAGGGCGACCAGGACGAAGGCCTCCAGCAGTGTCTTGAGCACGTTGCGCAACGACGCCTCCAGAAAGCGCGACACGTCGTAGCTGATCTCATAGTCCATTCCGGGGAGAAAAGTGGACGCCTTCAGTTCCGCCAGGCGCCCCTGGACGCTGGCAATGACCTCGTTGGCATTCGATCCGGGAAGCTGCTTCAACAGGATCGCGGCCGAGGGGCGGCCATTGAGCTTTGCCTCCACGTCGAAGTACATGGTGCCGAACTCCACATCGGCGACGTCGCCGATCCGCAGAATCCGCCCGTCCGCGGTTGCGCGGAGCGGCACGCCGCGATACTCGTCCTCAGTGCGAAACTTGCCCGTGTAGCGCACCACGTACTGGAGCTGCGGCGTTCCCTTGTCGCTGCTCTCGCCCACCTTCCCGGGCGCGGCCTCAAGATTGTGCTCCTCCAGGGCCTCGATGACGTCGGCCGCCGAGAGCCCGTGGGCCAGAAGCCGGTCGGGCTTCAGCCAGATGCGCATGGCGTACTCCTTGGCTCCCAGGATGTCGGCGTAGCCGACCCCGCGGATTCGCTTGAGCTCGGCGAGAACGTTGATGTCGGCGAAATTGTAGAGAAACTTTTCGTCCACATCGTCCCGTGCGCTGACGATGTTGACGTACATCAGCATCGCGTTCTCCTCCTTCGCGATCTTCACGCCGTTCCGAACCACTTCCTCCGGGAGTTCGCCCATCACGCTGCTGACGCGGTTTTGGACATTCACCGCGGCGGTGTCGGGGTCGGACCCGACCTCGAAGATCACCTGAATCACGCCCACGCCGTCATTGCCGACATCCGAGGACATGTACTTCATCCCGGGCACGCCATTGATCGAGCGCTCCAGCGCGACGACGGCGGCCCGGGTCACGGTCTCGGCATTGGCGCCGGTGTATTCGACGGTGACGTTGACCTCGGGAGGCGCGATGGGCGGGAACTGGGAAACCGGCAGCCGCACCAGCGCGAGCAACCCCAGCAGCGTGAGGATCACGGACATCACGATCGAGAGGACCGGACGATGGAGAAATTTGGACGTCATGGGCGGAGGCTGGGTGACGGCGTGCAGTCGCCGCCCAACGGGGTCTCGAAGGGCGGTTCAGAACGTGGCGCCCGGACTCCATTCACGGGCCTCGGGAGCGATGGTGTCGCCCTCGCGCACGGATTGAATGCCCTCCAGCAGGATCCGGTCCTGGGCGTCCAGCCCCCGGGCGATCACGAAATGACGCGGCAGACGAAGCATCGGCTCAATCGCGCAGAGTCGGATCTGGTTCTGGTCGTCCACCTGGTACACGCACAGCTTGTGCTGCACCTCAAAGGTGCATCTCTGTGGAATCACCACCGCGTGCCGCAGCGTGTCGTGCACGGTGACCCGGGCGCTGGCCCCGTGCCCCAGGACGCGTTCCGGGTTGGGGAAGCGGCCGCGGAAGACGACGGTGCCCGTCTCGGAATCCACCACGGTGTCCCGCACCTCGATCCGGCCGCGGTGGGGATAGGGCCGGCCTCCGGCCAGCTCGAGGCTGAGGTCCCCCGCGGGATGGCCCTCCCGTCGGGAGAGCAAATCCAGATCCTGACCCTCGCCCACGTTGAAGTACACATGCACGTCCCCGTCGTTGGAGATGCTGGTGAGGCGGTCGCCTTCCTGCACCATGCTGCCGGCCCTCTTTTCCACTCGCGAGATGACCCCGTCGAAGGGGGCCCGGACTTCCGCCCAGGCCAGGCGCCGCTCGGCGCCGTCCACGGCCGCCCGCGCCTCCTCCACCTGGGCCCCGGCCGCCTCCGCCTTGATCTGCGTGAGATCGAAGTCCGCCTGCGCGATGATGCGCTTGTCCAGCAGGCGCCGGGTGTTCTCCAGCCCCAGCTCCTCGATCCGAAGGTTCGCCTCGGCCGTCTTCAGCTTCGCCCGGGCCAGTCGAAGCTCGGTTTCAAACTCCTGGCGGGAAATGGAAAAAAGAAGCTGTCCCCGGGTCACGCGCTGTCCCTCGTCCACGGCCACCGCCTCCAGGTGACCCCGCACCCGCGAACGCAGCTCCACGTGATTTGTGTCGCGGATGCTGCCGATAAAATGACGGTCAGCGGGCACGTCCAGGACCCGTGGGGTGATGACTGGAAACCCTGACGTTGGGGCGTCCACAGGGGTTGGAAAGCTCCGGGAACAGCCGGCGACGGCCAACCCGAGGAAGGTTCCCGCCAGCATTGCTTGCGGAAAGACGGCGAGTTTCAACACGCCTCATTTTGGCAGGGCGCGGGTGGCAGCGGAATCGGGCCGGACCGCTTTGTCTCCGCCAACTCACCCTCCGCGGCCTGTCGGAGACCACCCGACGACGTGTCAGGCCTCGCCTGACGCGGGAGGCTACCCGCGGCTCTGGTTCTCCCACCACCGGATCGCCTCGCGCATCAACTCATGGTGCCCCTCCAGTCCCAGCTTCTCGCGAATCCGCGTGCAGTACGCCTGCACGGTCTTGATGCTGATGCACAAGGAGTCGGCGATGCCCCGGGTGTCCTGGCCCTGACCCAGCATGCGGAACACCTCCATCTCCCGATCGCTCAGAATGGCCAGGTCCGAGCCGGTTTCCCGGTTGCCGGCGTAGCGTTCGGTGATCAGGGCCTGCACCTCGGGGCTGACGAAGATCCGGCCGGCGGAGACCTCGCGGATTGCCGAGATGACCTTGCGGGTGGAATCCCGCTTGCTGACGTAGCCGCGCGCGCCCGCCTTGAGCGCCCGGTCCGCGTACGTCAGTTCGTCATGGAGGCTGAGGACCAGCGCCAGGGTCTCCGGCAAAATGCGGCGGATGTCCTTGATCAACTCCAGTCCAGAACCGGAGGAGAGCATGATGTCCACAATGACGACGTCGGGTTTCAACTGCTCAACGACGCGGAGGGCCTCCCGGGCGGTGTCCGCCTCGCCACAGACCGCCATATCCTGCTGCTGGTTGATGAGATTGGTGAGCCACTCCCGCACCAGCGGGTGATCATCCACGATCATCACGGACCGGCGATCACTCATGACGGTACTCTCCGTTTTGCGGCTCGGGCTCGTCAAGTTCGCCGGCCCGCCGCGGCAGGGACACATGGACCCCGGTGCCGCGCTCCGTGCTCTGCACATGGAACTGGGCGCCGATCAGGGAGGCCCGATGGCGCATGATGTGCAGACCCATCCCTCTCCCCAAACGACCTGCGACCACCCCGCCGCGCCCGTCATCCTCGACCCGCATGTCAATGCCAGCGGCCGAGTTCCACAGCCGGATCTGGATGGCGCGGGCGCCGCTGTGGCGGACCGCGTTGTTGACCGCCTCCTGCGCGATCCGAAACAGGTGGATCACCGCCTCCGAGTTCTCGGGATCCAGATCATCCTTCACCTCGAAGGTGCAGGGAATGCGGGACCGGGAGGCCGCGGTTCGGGCGAGTTCCCGGAGCGCGGCGCTGAGCCCAAGGGCATCCAGTTCCACGGGTGCCAGCCCCCGGGCCAGACTTCGGGCCAGGTCAATGCCGTCCTCGATGAGCTGCACAAGCACCTCGGAGTCCCGCGCCTCGTCCAGCCCCTTTTCATTCAGCTTCCCGCTCAGCACCTGTCCGGCAATGGCCGCGCTGGTGAGATGCTGCCCGAGGCTGTCGTGGAGGTCGTGCCCGATCCGCCGCTGCTCACGCTCGCTGACATCCAGCAGGGCCCGCTCCAGGTCCTGGCGCCCGCGGATCTCGCTGCGCAATGCCGCGGTGCGCTCCTCGATGCGGATCTCGAGGTCTTTCTGGGCGGCGCGCAGCCGCACCAGCGCCGCCACCATCGCCAGGTAGCAGGTGAGCTCAAACAGGCAGTTCCACCACGGGGCCAGGCGGTTCTGATAAATCAGGCCGCTGGCAGAATCCCCCCAGAGCGAGAAGGCCACACTGGCCAGGGAAAAGGCAGAACCCAAAATCCCCCCGGAGAACCAGGTCGCCAGGCAGATGGACACCATATAAAAGATTGAAAACTGCAGCTCGAACCCGCTGACGTAGTCCAACAGGGTGACCATCGGAAGGAAGGCGGTCGCAATACCCACCCAGGCCCGGCTTTTCAGTCCGAAGGCCCCAGCGGGCTCCTCCAATGCGGAAACGGGGGGGTTCATCCCCAGCAGGATGGTGGACCGGTCATCCTCCCACGAGCGTTTTCATGACCGCGCCGATCCCGGGATGCCGCCACACGCGCTCGCGGGCCAGTTCCACCAGGCGGCGGTCGCGCCGAAGATCGCCAAACCGGAGCCGGGGAACGCCGCTTTGGTCGCGGCCCATCAGGTCTCCCGGACCCCGCAGCCGAAGGTCTTCCTCGGCGAGCGCGAAACCATCCGCACACCCGGCCACCACCCGCAGCCGTTCGAGGCCCTCGGGAGTCGCACCCGGGCCCGCCAGCAGGATGCAGTGCGATTCCATCGCGCCGCGGCCGATGCGCCCCCGCAACTGGTGCAGTTGGGCCAGCCCAAACCGCTCGGCATTCTCGATCACCATCACCGTCGCCTGCGGCACATCGAGCCCCACCTCGACCACGCTGGTCGCCATCAGCGCGCCGACGCGCCCCTCCCGGAACCCCGACATCACCGCCGCGGTCTCCTCGGGGGACATCCGGCCATGGACCACGCCCACCGCATGCGGCGACAGCGCGCGGCGCACGGACTCCAGCTCCCGGGTGACCGCCTTGAGATCTTCGGATTCCGCCTCCTCCACCCGGGGATACACCAGATAGGCCTGCCTCCCCTGCTCCAATTCCCTGCGGACAAACGCCCAGACCTTGGGCAGCGCGTCCCGCGTCCGGACATGGGTCCGGATGGGACGCCGGCCGCCCGGCAGTTCGTCGAGCACGCTGACATCCAGATCGCCGTACACCGTCAGCCCCAGGGTCCGCGGAATCGGCGTGGCGGTCATGACCAGCAGGTGGGGATACCGCCCCTTGCGCAGCAGACGGTCGCGTTCAGCCACTCCAAATTTGTGCTGCTCATCAATGATCACCAGGCCCAGCCGTTGGACCTTTGGACACCACAACCCGTCCGTGAGATGGGGCTACTACTTCCTGAGTGGGCGGACGGATCCGGCGGGACACACAACGGTGTTCCAGTACGACAGTTCGGCCACAAACATGGTGGCCTTGAGGTACGTGATCGACCCCAGCGGAGGCACCAACACCATCAGCCGGAACACGGCTGGCAACAAGCCGTACCTGATCACCGGGGTCCAGGGTCCCCAGGGCGAGACTGTCACGCTGACCTACGACCAGAATGACCAGCTCGTCTCGATCACCGATGCGGTGGGCATCGTCAGCGAGATGGGCGGTCACGACGCCAATGGCTGGCCAGCCTGGGTCCGGACCCCCTATGGCACCACCCACTTCCACTTCTCCGATGTCTGGCTGGAGCGCACCATCACCATCCGGCATCCCGACGGTGGTCGGGAGGCGTACGGCTTGTACGATCTGGTCTCCACCAACCTGATCCCTTCGCACTTTACCTCCATGCCCGTGTCACCCCTGGGCACGCTGGAGAATGGGTATCGAAATCACGCGAACACTCTGCACTGGAACCGCCAGCAGTTCCCGCAGTTGACCACCACCAACCTCATCGCCCTCGGTGCCGGCGACTTTCGCCGGGGTCGCCTGCGCCACTGGCTCAACATCCCGGGCTACCAGGGAGACTACAGTCATGCCGACACCATCGCCCATGAGCAGGATCCCAGCCCGGACGGCGTCACCGATGGACAGGTCACCGTTTACGACTACGACGGCAAGGCCCATATCCGCACCCGCGGCAGCCAGGTGCTGCCCGGAGTGGTGGCCCGGCTGATGCCCGACGGAACCACCCAATCCACCCGCTACGAACGCAACTCCATCGGCAACATCACCCGCACGATCGAACGTTGGAGCGACTCCGCCGGCATCCAGTACCGGACCAACACCTTCACCTACGCTGCCAACGGGATCGATCTCCTGCTCCATGTCGGACCCGACGGTCATCGGGAGGTTGGCTATGCCTACGACGTGGCCCATCCGCACCAGCCGGTCCGCCTGACGAATGCCGTCGGCGAAGTCACCTTCTTCACCTACAACGCGGCACGGCAACTCACTTCGATCACCACCCCGGCCAACGAGGTCACGACCCATACCTACGACGCCAATCACCGCCGGTTACGGACCGTGGTGAGCCACCTGTCCACTCCCATCAGTACCAACCAGTTCACCTGGTCCGGGGGACGTCTCCGCACCCATACCGATCCCCGCGGCTTCACCCTCACCAACACCTGGGATGCCCTCGGTCGCCTCACCCGGGTGGATTACCCCGACGGCACCAGCGAGCGCCACCTCTACACCTTCCAGGCCAGCCACGGATTGGCGAATCTCGCGGCCGCCTATCCCAACGGCAACGGCTCCGCCAACCTGTTGGACCGCACGGCCTTCGTGAACCGGCTGGGCCAGACCAACTTCACCACCTGGGACTCCCTCCGGCGGCGGGCCTTCACCCGGGACACCCGTGGCACGCTCACCGCCTACCAGTACTGCGACTGCGGGTCTCCTGCGGACGTGACGGTCGGCTCCGGGATCAGCGGCCTGGCCGAGACCACCAGCTACGCCTATGACCAGCAGGGACGGTTGCTCCGGGTGACCCATCCCGGGTTCGGCGTGGAGACCAACGTGTACGACCTGCCCGGGCGATTGGTCGCCCGGGGGGATGCCCTCGGCTGGACGACCAACGTCTGGGACAATCTGGGCCGGTTGGTGGCTGTCCATCGGGCCGCCGGCCTTCAGTTGACCAACCGCTACGGGATCGAGGACCAACTGCTGGTGACCCGCGACGCCCACGGGATGGCCACCACCAACACCTGGGATCAAGCCCACCGGTTGGTCGCCCGAAGCACGGCGGCCGGGAGCCAGACCTTCGGCTACACCACCGGGCAGTCCGGCCCGTCGAACCGGACCAACGAACTGGGCCACGTGATGCGGTGGAGCCGGGATGCCAGCGGCCGGCTGACCAACGAGGTGAGCCTCGAACTCCGGGGCGGATCGCTCGTCGCCCTGTCCACCAACCGCTACGCCTACGACGGCACCGGGGCCATGACCGATCTGTGGGACGGGAACAGCCAGCGAACCCAATGGCGGTACGACCTGCAGGGCCGGGTGAGCGCCAAGCTGTACGCGAACAACGTCACCAACCTGACCTACCTTTACGACGCCCTGGGACGCCTGACCAACCGGTGGAGCCAGGCCAAGGGGAACACCGCCTACGCCTACGACGCCGGCGGCAGCCTGGTGACCGTGAATTATCCCGTCAGCCCGGACCTGAGCTACGCCTACGACGCCCTGGGCCGGCTGACGAACATGGTCGACGCGGTCGGGACCACCCGCTACACCCATGCCCATGGCCTGTTGACGACCGAGGACGGTCCGTGGGCCAACGACACCGTGGCCTGGGATTACCACAACGCCCGGATCCGCAGCGCGCTGCGCCTGCAACAGACGTCCACCAGCTGGTGGACCAACAGCTACGCTTGGGACGCCTCCCGGCGGTTGTCCACGGTCACCAGTCCGGCGGGAACCTTCACCTACGGCTACACCGGGGCGGGCAACCTACGTTCCGGCTACAGCGCCCCCGGTGGAAGCGTGACCAATGTGTACGACAGCCTGGGGCGGCTCACCCTGACCGCCTGGAGGAACACCTCCGGCACGGTGTTGAACGCCCATGGATACGAACTGGACGCGGCCAGCCAGCGGACCCGCCAGACCCGGACCAACAGCACCGCGAGCCACAGCCACACGCTGGGCTACCAGTACGACGGCCTTGGCCAGGTGACCCATGCCCGGGCGACCAACAATGCGACGGGGCTGCCAGTCAGCGGGGAACTGCTGGGGCTGACCTACGACGCCGCCTGGAACATGACCGCCCGGACCAACGGGACCACGGTCAACTACGCCGTCAACAACCTCAACCAGGTGACCGGGGACGGGGGCACGTACTCCTACACCTACGACAGCAATGGGAACCGGGCGAGCCGGGAGGCGGGCGGCGGGGCGACGGTCTGGCTGGTGTACGATGACGAGAACCAGTTGATCCGGCAGGAGACGGATACCTGGAACACGCCGGAGGCGAACCGGTTCCGCTTGGAGTACGTGTACGACGGGAAGCTCCGGTTGCGGGAACGGAGGTACTTCACGTGGCTGAACGGGACCTTGTACTCCAGCGCAACCGACCGCTACGTGTACGACGGGATGCTGGTGGTGCAGGAGCGGAGCACCACGGCGCCCACGGTCAGTTACACCCGGGGCGTGGACCTGTCCGGAGGATTGGACGGGGCGGGCGGGATCGGGGGATTGCTGGCCCGCAGCCATGGATTTAGTTCGGGGACGGGCGCCTGGAGCGCGCACACGGCGTACCATGCGGACGGCAACGGGAACGTGACGGCGCTGTTCAGCACCTCGACCGGCTCGCAGGTGGGCTGGTACCGGTACGACGCCTTTGGGCGGCTGTTGGGGAGCTCCGGCACCCTCGCCGGGGCGAACCTGATGCGCTTCAGCAGCAAGCCGTGGATGGCGCCGGAGGTGGATGACACCGCCGGGATGTACTACTACGGCTACCGGTTCTATGGTCCGCTCACGCAGAGGTGGCCAAACAGAGATCCGTTGGAAGAGGAGGGAGGAATCAATCTCTATGGGTTCGTTCAGAACAAACCCACGGGGCGGATCGATATATCAGGCCTTTTTGGTATAGATTTAGAGGCGTTGCTTACCGGCGAGACCAATCCAACTGACGAAGAATTTTGCGAGGCCTACAACGCGGCCGCAGAGTATACGTCGTGCTGGGCAGACTGCATGAAGCGATTACACCTGCAAGCCGGAGCGATGGTGGTAGGTGGAATTACCGCTTCGCTTCCGTATATCCGAATCCCGAAGAAATGGTGGTTCCTCGTCATTTCCAGTGGAATCGGGGGGGCTTGACGGCCACGGGATGATGCCGGCCGATGACACCGGAACAAACGTTTGGACAGTTGCTCGGGCTTGGCAAGGCATGGCGAGTGGCGGAAGCGCGGTTTGAGGCCAGTTCCTCGACCTTCGTCCTGAGGGTGGAGGAGACCGCCGAGTTGTGGCCAGAGGAAAGCGCTCGGGCCGGGACCAGGGTGACCTGCCACGACCATGTCGAGCCGATGGAGTGGCGGCACCTCAACGTCTTCAACAAGGAGTG
>Ga0194130_10005047_pt1 | contig 16272 bp, 16 predicted proteins | sample TA2KigsurfametaG_FD_160084 | JGI IMG/M metagenome (GOLD analysis project Ga0194130, IMG submission 160084) | Freshwater microbial communities from Lake Tanganyika, Tanzania - TA2015050 Kigoma 12 surface | ecosystem: Environmental > Aquatic > Freshwater > Lake | place: Tanzania: Lake Tanganyika... | reverse complement strand
CGAACTGAAACGACGGAGCATCCGCGGCTGCATTTTTTCACTGCCACTCGACACGATGGGGCCGTGGAAACTCTTCCGCATACTGGAAAACGCGGTCAACTTGGCGGCGTAAACTGCAAAAGCCGAGTTGAGGTTCGGCTTCGCGAACTCAAATCCTTAGAAGGTTTGTCGCATGGCCATCCCTCGAGGCTTGATCACGATGCGTCGGCTGCTGCTCGGGCTCGCGGCGTGCGCCGCGGGTCTGGGCTCACCTGCCCGGGGCGTGGTGATCCAGACGGCGTCAGGCACCGGGAACACGTCCGCCCCCGCGGACGATCCGGGCTGGACGAACATGGGCGTCCGCGGTGTCGGCACGGGCGTTTATCTCGGAGACGGCTGGGTGCTCACCGCGTCGCACGTCGGTCCCGGCGACATCGAACTCTCGGGCACGACCTACCCCGCCGTGCCGGGCAGCACGGTGCAGCTCACCAACGCCGGTGAGGCGGGCAAGACTTCCCTCACCGACCTGATCCTGTATCGGCTGTCCACGTCCCCCGCGGGCATGGCCGGCGTGACCCTGGCCGCCGCGGCTCCCGCGGCGGCGACACCCGTGACGATGATCGGGTCAGGACGCGATCGGGGCGCCTTCACCGAATGGAGCGTGAACCAGGCGACGACGCCCTGGACGTGGACCGTGGTCTCCAGTGGCGGCGACTTCGCCGGCTATCAGACCCTCGGCACGCGGGCGATGCGGTGGGGCACCAACGCCGTGGACGGAGCGGTGGTGTGGATCGCCGAGTCGGATCTCGCTCCGCCGCTCGACGTCCGCTGCCTGGCGACGGTGTTCGACGGCGCCCCGGGATCCACGGAAGCGCAGGCCGTCTACGGTGACTCCGGCGGCGGCGTGTTCGTCACCAACGGTTCCGGCTGGGACCTGGCCGGCCTGATCCTCGACGTCCGCGGCTGGTCGGGCCAGCCGGATCCGGGAGCCACGCCCGTGTTCGGCAAGGTCACCTTCGCCGCCGACCTCGCCTTCTATCGTCCGCAGATCCTGGCGGTGGTGCCGGAGCCCGCGCTGCCCTTCGCCCCCCTCGTGGCGGCGGCGATCCTTGCCGGCAGGTGGCGCATCCGGCTGCGGGCGCGTTGATGGGCAGGCTCCCCAACGACGGGGAAGAGCCTGCGGGGTAGCCTCCCCGCCGGGCTTTGGCTAGTCTCTGCCTCGGTTGCGGAAGTGCCTGAATCTCCCCGGAGCTCGTCGCCCTCATGTCCGCGTTCGTCAGGTTCGGCCTCGGCTTTCTCCTCGTCTTCGCCGCGCTGTTCCTGATCGCGCTGGTGCTCATTCAGCGGGGCAGGGGGGGCGGCCTCGCCGGCGCCTTCGGTGGGATGGGGGGCCAGAGCGCCTTCGGCACGAAGGCCGGCGACGTGTTCACGCGGATTACGGTGATCGCGGCGACCTGTTGGATCCTGCTGTGCATCCTGGCGATCAACATGCTGGGCCGCAGCAAGTCGCTCTTCAGCCCGTCGCTCGGCGGTTCCGCGGGACAGGCCGTGCCCTCGCGCACGCCGGCCGCTGACGCGATGCCCCAGACGCCCCCCGCCGCCGATGCGACGACGGCGTTGCCGGCCGCCGCAAGCGCCTCCGGATCGCTGGAGCAGCCCGCCGTCACCACGCCGCCGGCCGCGCCCACGGAGCCGGCCGAGCAACCGCCAGCAGCCGCTGCGCCTCCCGCCGCCACGGAACCGCCGCCTGCCGGGGATGCGCCGCCGCAGTGACCTTATGGCGCTGAGCATGACGGGCTGCGGCTCGGCCGCGGCCTCCGCGGGCGACAGCACCGTCCGCGTCGAGATCCGCGGCGTCAATGGGCGGCAGTTCAAGCTGTCGCTGCGGAGTTCCGAGGGGCTCGCGTCGCTCGAGCCCCGGATCGAGGCGCTCGTCCGTCGCCGCGTCGAGCGGGGCACGGTGCATCTCGCGGTCGTCGCCGCCGGCCCGGCGGTCAGCGGCGGCCGCCGCCTCGACCGCGGCCAGCTCGCCGCCTACCTCGACGATCTCGAGTCGTTCGCCGCCGAGCGCGGGCTCGCGCTGCCCCCGGCCGCCGACGCGCTGCTGGGCCTCCCGGGAGTCGTGGCCGACGTCGCCGGCGATGCGGATGCCGCCGAGCGGGTGTGGCCGCTGGTGGAGCAGGCCGTGACGGCGGCCGTCGACGGCTTCGACCGGATGCGACGGGACGAGGGGGCGACGCTGGCCGCCGAGATGCGGACCACCTGCGGCGACATCGCGGGACTCGTCGACATGATCCGCAGCCGGGTGCCGGAGGTCGTGATCGCCTACCGCGACCGGCTGCTCGATCGCGTTGCCAGCCTGCTGAGCGACCGGCCGACGCCGCTCGCCGAAGGGGACGTCGCCCGGGAGGTCGCCCTGATCGCCGACCGCACCGACGTCACCGAGGAGCTCGTCCGGCTTCGCAGCCACTTGGACCAGTTCTCACGGCTCCTCGACGAGGAGTCGCCGGGCCGGGCGCTCGACTTCCTCGCCCAGGAGCTGGGTCGCGAGGCCAATACCATCGCCTCGAAGTCGCTCGACGTGACCATCGCCCATGCGGTGGTCGACATCAAGACGCGGATCGAGAGGCTCCGCGAACAGGCCCAGAACATCGCGTGACGGCGGGCTCGTTCCGCCGGCTTTTCAAGCCGCCGCGGACCACGCTAGAACATCGGGATGGAAGGCCAACCGGGCAAGCTCGTCGTCATCTCCGGCCCCTCGGGGGTGGGCAAGACGACGCTCCTGCGGCGGCTGCTCGCGGACCTGCCGGCACTGGTGCCGAGCGTCTCGGCCACGACCCGTCCGCCGCGGGCAGGCGAGCACGAAGGGATCGACTACCACTTCCTCGCGGTCGACGAGTTCGAGCGGCGGCGGGCGGCCGGCGAGTTCCTCGAATGCTGCCGGGTGTACGGGCGGCAGCACTGGTACGGCACGCTCGTGGCCGAGGTGGCCCCGCGGCTCGCGGCCGGAAAGTGGGTCGTGCTGGAGATCGACGTGGAGGGTACACTGGCGGTGCACGGCCGCTACCCGCAGGCGATCACGATCTTCGTCGAGCCGTCGCATCCCGACCAGCTGTTCGATCGGCTCCAGGGCCGGGGGACGGAGTCGCCGGAGGCGATGGCCCGCAGGCTGGAGGTGGCACGACGCGAGTTGCACGAGGCCCACCGCTATCGGCATCGAGTCGTCAACGAGAGCGTCGATGCGGCCCTCGCCGGGATCAAGGGCATCCTGGCGGCCGAGGGCTTCGCCGACGCCGCCCGCCACGACCCGCCCCCGATCCCCGCTCCGGCCCGCTGAACCGACCACCCGTCCCGCACGCCCCCACCCCCCGAGGAGACCAGATCATGATCGAAGACCTGCGCGAGGAAGAGATCGTCAACAAGGTCGGCGGCCGCTTCAAGCTCTCGACCCTGATCCAGAAGCGGCTCGTGGCCCTCAACGCCGGCGGCCGGCCGCTCGTCGACGTCGACACCGACGACAAGATGCAGATCGTGATCGAGGAGATCAAGCAGGACAAGATCTTCCTCGACACCTCGCTCAACCTGCGGATCACCGGGGAGTCGACCGAGGCCGGCGGCCCGCTCGACTTCGACCCGACGATCCTGTGAGCCTCGCGGGCCGCGAGATCGTGCTCGGCGTGTCCGGCGGCATCGCGGCCTACAAGGCGGCTGCCCTGGCGAGCCTGCTCGTGCAGCGCGGTGCGGGGGTCACGGCCGTGCTCACCCGGGCGGCGAGGCGCTTCGTCGGCAGCGCGACGTTCGCGGCGCTCACCGGGCGGCCCGTCGCGGGCCGGGCGTTCGACCCCGCGGGCCATCCACTGGGGCCGCACATCGAACTGGCGGCGCGGGCCGAGGTGCTCGTAGTCGCCCCCGCGACGGCCGACTTCCTGCACCGGGCGGCGACCGGGGCCGCCGACGATCTGCTCGCGGCCCTCGTGCTCTGCGCCGAGTGCCCGATCCTGGTCGCGCCGGCGATGAATGCCGCCATGTGGGCCAAGGCCGCCGTGCAGCGAAACGTGCGGCAGCTCGAGGCCGACGGCCTGACGATTGTGCCGCCGGGCAGCGGCTGGCTCTCCTGCCGGCAGCAGGGGCAGGGGCGGATGGCGGAGCCCGACGCGATCGCGGCCGCGATCGAGGCCGTGCTGCCGCCCCAGGCAGAGCCTCGCTGACGCGCCACCGGGAGGGCGGATGGCCAGGATCCTGCTGACTGCCGGCCCGACGCGGGCCTTCATCGACGACGTCCGCTTCCTGACCAACGCCTCGAGCGGTCGGATGGCGGCCGCGCTCGCCGAGGCCGCCCTGGTCGCCGGGCACGAGGTGGTGGTGGTCAGCGGGCCGGTGCCCGTGCGCTACCCACAGGCTGCGCGGGTCGTGCCGGTCGTCACCACCCGCGAGATGCTCGCTGCGGCGCTCGCCGAGCTGCCCGCCGCGGATGGCGTGATCGCGGCCGCAGCCCCGTGCGACTTCGAGCCTGCGGAGCGGAGGCCGGGAAAGATCCCTCGGCGGGGCGCGGGCCTGACGCTCGAACTCGCCCCCACGCCCGACGTGATCGCGACCCTGGCCCGCGAGGGTGCCCCACGGCAATGGTTCGTCGCCTTCGCGCTCGAGCCGGGAGGTGATCCCCGGCGGGCGTTCGAGAAGATCGAGGCCAAGCGGTGCGACCTGATCGTCGTCAACGACGTGACGGCCCTCGAAGGCCCGGAGACGGCCGTCACGGTCTACGCCCGGGATCGGTCCGTCGTGGGCTCGAGCGTTGGCACGAAGCGGGACGTCGCGGCCTGGCTGGTCGCATTGGTCGGCAGCCGGCTGATGCGGTGACGGCGGTCCCGTTGCCCCGCGGGAAGTCGGTTCCCTATAAATCGCGTCGGCAGTCCACCCGCCCTCGGAGCCCGTCATGGTCAAGGTCGCGATCCTCGGCGCCACCGGCTACACCGCCCTGGAGGCGATCAAGATCCTCCTCCGTCACCCGGAGGCGGAGATCGTCGCAGTCACCAGCCGCCAGGAGGGCAGGACGCCGATCTCCGGGGTCCACCCGAGCCTCGTCGGCCGGCTCGACCTGCCGCTGGAAGACCTCGCTCCGGAGGAGGTCGGGAAGCGGGCCGACTGCGTGTTCGGCTGCCTGCCGCACTGCGCCAGCGCGGAGATCCTGCCGCGGGTGCTGGCCGCCGGAGCCCGGGTGGTCGACTTCAGCGCCGACTACCGCCTCGACGACGCCGCCACCTATCTCGAGTGGTACGGCCACGAGCATCCCGATGCGGGCCGCCTCGGGGCGACGGCCTACGGCCTGCCCGAGCTGTTCCGCGAGCGGATCCGCGGGCAGCGGCTGGTGGCCAATCCCGGCTGCTACGCGACCTCCGCGATCCTGCCGCTGGCACCGCTCCTCGCCAGCGGACTCTTCGAGACGGACGACATCATCGTCGACTCCAAGAGCGGCGTCAGCGGCGCGGGTCGCCAGCCGAAGCTGATGACCCACTTCCCGGAATGCAACGAGAGCATGTCGGCCTACAACGTCGGCCGCCACCGCCACACCCCGGAGATCGAGCAGGTGATCGCCCGGCACACGGGCAGCCGGCCCGGCGTGATCTTCACCCCGCAGCTCGCCCCCATGGACCGCGGGATCCTCTCCACGATCTACGTGCGGCCCCGGCGGCCGCTCGCCGAAGGGGACGTGATGGCGATCCTCCGCGACGCCTATGCCGGCGAGCGGTTCGTCCGCGTGGTCGACCACCTCCCCGGCACGAAGGACACGGTGGACACCAACTTCTGCGACCTGACTGCCCGCGTGGTGCGGGGCCGGGTGCTCGTGATCAGCTGCCTCGACAACCTCGTCAAGGGGGCCGCGGGGGCGGCGGTGCAGAACTTCAACGTGCTCTTCGGCTTCCCCGAAACCATGGGACTGCCCTGACCATGACCACGTCGGACTCCCCCCCGGACGGCCCCATTCCGCCGCTGCCGCGCGGCTGGCGGATGGCCGCGGTGCACGCGGGCATCAAGCGGAACGCCACGCGGGAGGACGTCACGCTGGTGGCCAGCGACCTGCCGGCCACGGCCGCCGGCGTCTACACCTCGAACCTCGTGTTCGCGGCGCCCGTGGCCCTCGACCGCAGCCGCACGCCGGGCGTCGGGTTCCGCGGCGTGGTGATCAACTCCGGCAACGCCAACGCCTGCACCGGCAGCCGGGGGCTCGACGACGCCCGGCGCATGGCCGAGCTCGCCGGCCGGGCCATCGGCGCCGCCGGCGAGCAGATGCTCGTGCTCTCCACCGGGATCATCGGGGAGTTCCTGCCGATGGCGACCGTGGAACGCGGGATCACCGCGGCAGCCGCGCTGCTCGCCGCCGACGAGCGGTCGACCCTGACGGCGGCCCGCGGCATGATGACCACCGACACGCGGCCCAAACTCGCCGGGGGAGGCTTCCTTGCCGACGGCGTCGACTGCACCGTGTTCGGCATGGCCAAGGGCGCGGCGATGATCGGGCCGCGGCTGGCGACGATGCTCGGCGTGGTCGTGACCGACGCCGCGATCGACCCCGCGGACGCCCAGCGGGCCCTCGCCGAGGCTGCGGACGAGTCGTTCAACTGCGTCAGCGTCGACGGCCACATGAGCACCAACGACACGGTGCTGCTCCTGGCCAACGCCGCGGCCGGCGGGCGGCCGCTGGCCGGCGCGGGGCTGGAGGCCTTCCGCCGCACGCTCGATCACGTCTGCGGCCACCTGGCCCGGGAGATGGCCGACGACGGGGAGGGGGCGACGCACGTGATGCGGATCGAGGTGTCGGGCACCTTCGACCGGGCCGCGGCCCGGCAGATCGCCCGCACCATCGCCGACAGCCCGCTGGTCAAGACCGCGGTGCATGGCGCGGATCCCAACTGGGGGCGGATCGTGTCTGCCGCCGGCTATTCGGGCGTGGCCTTCGACCCGTCCCGAGCCGAGCTGCGGCTCAACGGCACGCTCCTGTTCCGGGCCGGCTCGCCGGTGGCCTTCGACGCCGAGCAGGTCTCGGCGTCGATCCGCGACGCCCGGGAGACGCTGATCGAACTGTCGGTGGGCGACGGGCCGGGCCGGATCCGCTTCTACTCCAGCGATCTGACCGCCGACTACGTGCGGCTCAACGCGGATTACCACACCTGACGGCCGGGCGACGACGGATCGCGTACACTATTTCGCTTGACGCAGGCCCGTCGAAACGGTTTGCTCACGCGAGTTTCCCAGCCTCCGGTGGCCCAGCGATGCTCCTGCCCAACCCCCTCTCCCTCCCGTCCGAACGGCTGCCTGCGACGGCGACACCCACGCCGGCCGCCCCTCTCGGCGGGCGACGGGCTCGTCCGGGCGCGGTCCGCTCCTCCGCCGGTGCCGACGACGACGAGGAAGAGGACCTCGGAGACGAGGAGGATCTGGCCGTCGCCCAGCCGGCCGCCGACGAGGACTCCGTGTTCGACGATTTTGACGACGAGTTCGACGACGACTTCGAGGAGGAGGAGGACGATCCCGACTGGGACCATCCGGACGACGGCGAGAGCGAGCCGCCCCCCGGCAAGGCTCCCGGCCGCAAGACGTGACGGTGACGACCCGCGCTCCGACGGCGTGTGCGCTGCCGAAGCGTCGCACCCACGGGCTCGGATCGCACGTGGCGGAGATGTTCCGGGAAGGTGCCTGGGGACCCGAGTGATGGCAGGGCTCGACGAACCGCAGTCGGCTCCCGACGACCCGGGGGCGGAGTCCGTCCGGCCGCGGAGCAGGCGGAGTTCGGCGGCATGGTTCGGATCGCTCAACCAGCTCGATTTCGACATCGACTTCTTCGAGAAACTCCTCGACCGCAAGCCCGCTTCCGTCGAGGTCTTGCGGGTCCTCGCCGAACTCGTCAGCCGCAAGGGGCTCGTGGACCGGGCGGTCGTCCTCGATCGGACGCTCGTCGAGTTGCTTCCCGAGGACTCCCTGGCCCGCTACAACCTCGCCTGCTCGTTGGCTCGCGCGGGGCGCGCCGAGGAGGCGATCGACGCCCTCTCGCGGGCGATCCTGCTCGGCTACGACGACCTCGAGCACATGGAGTCCGACCCCGACCTGGAGTCGCTCCACGACCATCCCGATTTCCTCGCCCTGTTCGGTGAGTGAGCCCGCCGCCCGCTGGCGGCAGGGTGTCCAATCCCGGGTCTCCCCGTAGAATCGGCCGGCCACGGCGGGCGCTCCCGCTGCGGAACCCGCAGGGACCGAGGGCACGCATGCTCGACCAATACGACAAGATCACCGAGGCGGCGGCGGTCATTTCCGCCGCCTGGAAGCGGCAGCCCACGGTGGGGATCATCCTGGGCAGCGGGCTGGGGGGCGCCGCCGCCGCCGTGACCGACACCGTCACGATTCCCTACGACCGCATCCCACACTTCGCGAAGTCGACCGCCCACGGCCATTCGGGCCAGCTCGTGTGCGGCCTGCTCGCCGGCGTGCCCGTGATCGTGATGGAAGGGCGGCAGCACGCCTACGAAGGCTATCCGCACCAGCAGATCACCTTTCCCGTCCGCGTCCTCCGCCGGCTCGGGGCCGAGCTGCTGATCGTGACCAACGCCTGCGGCGGCCTCAACCCGCAGTATCGCGCGGGCGACCTGATGGTGATCGAGGACCACATCAACCTGATGGGGGGCAACCCGCTGATCGGGATCAACGACGAGCGGCTCGGGCCGCGGTTCCCCGACATGTCGGCCCCGTATCCCGCCGACCTCGTGGCCGCCGCGCTGGCCGTCGCCCGCCGCGAGGACTTCGTGGCCCACCAGGGCGTCTACGTCGCGGTGACCGGGCCCAACCTGGAGACCCGGGCCGAATACCGCTTCCTGCGGACGATCGGCGCCGACGTGGTCGGCATGTCGACCGTGCCGGAGGTGATCGTCGCCGTGCACTGCGGCCTGCGGGTGCTCGGCATCTCCGTGGTGACCGACATGTGCCTGCCGGACGCCCTCGAGGTGGCCACGGTCGACCACATCCTCGCGACCGCCCGGTCAGCCGAGCCCAAGCTGCGGGCCATCATCACCGCGGCCGTGCGAGCCGCCGGCGGGCGTCAGCCGACGGCCGCCGCCACCGCGTAGGAGCCGAGCACCACCACCCGCTTGCACCGCTTCTCGAGTGCGGCGATCGCCCGCCGCACGCGCAGGTCGCTGCGGTGCCCCTCGAGCTCGACGAAGAACACGTAGCCCCCCGCCTCGCCCGCCAGCGGAAACGACTCGATCCACGTGAGGTTGAGCTTCTGCCGCTTCGGGATCGCCAGGGCGTCGGCCAGGCCGCCGGGCTTGTGCTCGATCTCGAACATCAGCGACGTCTTGTCCCGGCCGGTCCGGGCGGAGTCGGCGTGGCCGATCACGGCGAACCGCGTGGTGTTGCCGGCGATGTCCTCGATGTTCTCCGCGAGCACCGCGAGCCCGTAGTGGACGCCCGCCTGGCGGCTGGCGATGGCGGCCGCATCGTCCCGGCCCGCCGCCATCTCGGCGGCGGCGCTCGTGCTGGCGACCTCGACGAGCCGGGCGGAGGGCAGGTGGCGGGCCAGCCAGTTGCGGCACTGCGACAGCGCCTGGGGCCGGCTGTAGACCTCCCGAACCGCCGACCGGTCGCAGGAGGCCAGCAGGGTGTGGTGGATCCGCAACGGCACCTCGGCGCAGATCCGGGCCGGGAGCCGGGAGAGGTTGTCGAGTGTGTCGGCGATGCGGCCGTCGGTGGAGTTTTCCAGCGGCACCACGCCGTAGTGCGAATGGCCTGCGAGCACCTCCTCGAAGGCCGCCGAGATGCTCGCGACCGGCACGAAGTCGACGGCGCTGCCGAAGCGGTGCAGGGCGGCCAGGTGGCTGTAGGTCCAGGCGGGCCCGAGGTGAGCCACGCGGATGTGCTGCTCGATGGCCCGTGACCCGGAGATCAGCTCGCGGAACACGGCCTTGACGCTCTCGTCGGAGAGCGGGCCGGCGTTGGCGGAGGCCACGCGCTCCAGCACCAGCTCCTCGCGCGAAGGGTCGTAGGCCTGCTGGCCGGTCGACTGCTTGAGGTGGCCGATCTCGCGGGCGACCTCCGCCCGCTGGTTCATCAGCCTCACCAGTTGGCGGTCGACCGTGTCGATCCGGGACCGCAGATTCGCGAGGGTCGGCCGACGTCCTCCGCCCGACGAGTCGCGCGCTGTGTCGGAGTGAGCCATCGCAGCCCTAGGGGCAGGGGGGCAGCGGCCAAAATGGCAGCCCCGGCGGAACCGGCCGTGGAAGCCCCGCGGGGAGTCGTCAACTGTACCGTCGCGGCGACCGCCGTAAACACGGGGCTTTTGCCCGCCGGCGCTGGCTCACCCCCGCGTGCGGGTCCCGGACCGGGTGGGGGCCGGGTGATGGCACGGGCTTTGCTTTCTCCGATCTCCCGACGGTGAGCGGCCAAAAATGGCCCGAAATCTCCCGGGACGGAAAGCCGCCGGTCATCCACGCATACGAGAAAGGGGTCTCCAGCATGGCCACGAAGCAGGGCGAGAAGATCATCGGCATCGACCTCGGCACCACGAACTCCGTCGTCGCCGTCATGGAGGGCAAGGAGCCCAAGGTCATCGCCAACAAGGAAGGCAACCGGCTCACGCCGAGCGTCGTCGCCTTCAACGACAAGGGCGAAACGCTGGTGGGCGACATCGCCCGCCGCCAGGCCGTCACGAATCCCAAGCGGACGATCTATTCGATCAAGCGGTTCATGGGACGGCGGCACGACGAGGTCGGCAACGAGGAGAAGATGGTGCCGTACGAGGTCGTCGGCGGCCCCAAGGACTACGTGAAGGTCCGCGCCGGCGACAAGGAGTTCACGCCCCCCGAGGTGTCCGCGAAGGTGCTGCGATCGCTCAAGGAGTCGGCGGAGGCCTACCTGGGCCACAAGGTCAACAAGGCCGTGATCACCGTCCCCGCCTACTTCAACGACGCCCAGCGGCAGGCGACCAAGGACGCCGGCCAGATCGCCGGCCTGGAGGTGATGCGGATCGTCAACGAGCCGACCGCCGCGGCGCTGGCCTACGGGCTCGAGAAGAAGAAGGACGAGAAGATCGTGGTGTTCGACCTCGGCGGCGGCACGTTCGACGTGTCGGTGCTCGACGTCTCCAAGGACGGCGTGTTTCAGGTGATCAGCACCAACGGCGACACGCACCTCGGCGGCGACGACTTCGACCAGACCCTGATCAACCACGTGGCCGACCAGTTCCAGCGGGAGCAGGGGATCGATCTGCGCAAGGATCCGATGGCCATGCAGCGGCTGCAGGAGGCGTGCGAGAAGGCCAAGAAGGAGCTCTCGAGCGCCCAGAGCAGCGACATCAACCTGCCCTTCATCACGGCCGACGCCTCCGGGCCGAAGCACCTGCAGATGGCGATCTCGCGGGCCCAGTTCGAGCAGATGTGCGATCCGCTCGTCGAGCGCTGCCGCGGGCCGGTGCTGCAGGCGCTGAAGGACGCGAAGCTCGACCCCAAGGAGATCGACGAGGTCGTGCTCGTCGGCGGATCGACCCGCATCCCCAAGGTGCAGGAGCTCGTCCGCAAGCTGTTTTCCAAGGAGCCGCACAAGGGGGTCAATCCCGACGAGGTCGTGGCCCTCGGGGCCGCGATCCAGGGAGGCGTGCTCGGCGGCGACGTGCAGGAGGTGCTCCTCCTCGACGTCACGCCGCTGTCGCTGGGCATCGAGACGGAGGGGGGCATCTTCACGAAGCTCGTCGAGAAGAACACCACGATCCCCACCGAGCGGAAGCAGGTGTTCAGCACCGCGGCCGACAACCAGACCGCGGTGACGGTGAGCGTGTTCCAGGGCGAGCGGCCGATGGCCCGCGACAATCGCCTCCTGGGCCAGTTCAACCTGGAGGGCATTCCCTCGGCCCCGCGGGGCACGCCGCAGATCGAGGTCAAGTTCGACATCGACGCCAACGGGATCCTCAACGTCAGCGCTAAGGATCTGGGCACCAACAAGGAGCAGACGGTCCGGATCGAGCAGTCGAGCGGCCTGAGCGAGTCCGAGATCGAGCGGATGCGGAAGGACGCCGAGAGCTACGCCGAAGACGACAAGCGGAAGTTCCGGCTGGCCGAAGCCCGCAACAAGTCGGAGGCGCTTTGCTTCCAGACCGAGAAGCTCGTCAAGGAGAACGACTCCAAGCTTTCGGCGTCGGACAAGGCGCCGCTCGAGGCGGCGGTCGCCAAGGCCCGGGAGATGGCCAAGGGTGAGGACGTCGACGCGATCAACTCGGCGCACGACGCCCTCGAACAGGCCGCCCACGCGCTCTCCAAGGTGCTCTACGAGGCCACGGCCCAGCGGGCCGGTGGAGCCGAAGGGGGGGCCGCCAAGGGCCCCGACGACGCGATCGACGCGGAGTTCGAGGTCAAGGGCTAGCCGGGTTCCGGGGTGAGGGGCGAACGCCCCGACCTGATCACGGTCTCGGGAGGGCCTGACCGCGGCTGCGGGAGGGAGATTCCATGCCGTTTCGCTTCGACAAGTTCACGATCAAGGCGCAGGAGGCGGTCCAGGGTGCCGTCGACGGGGCCGCGAGCCGCGGCAACCCGCAGGTGACCCCGGTGCACCTGCTCCACGCCCTGCTGGGCGAGCGGGAGGGGATCGTCAGGCCCCTCCTGGAGAAGATCGGTACCGACCGCGGCCACCTCGACCGGATCGTCGAGGCCGAGGTCTCGCACCTCCCCAGGGTGTCCGGGGGCGCCCAGCCGCAGCCGGATCAGGAACTGATCAAGGTGTTCGAGGCGGCGACGACCGAGTCGCACCAGATGAAGGACGAGTTCGTCTCGACCGACCACCTGCTGCTCGCCCTGGCGAAGGTGCCGTCGAAGGCGCGAAACGTCCTGCAGCTGGCGGCGATCGGCGAGAAGGAACTGCTCGCGGGGCTCCAGGCGGTCCGCGGGCAGTCGCGGGTCACGGACCAGAATCCGGAGGAGAAGTTCCAGGCGCTCGAGAAGTACGGCATCGACCTCACCGCCCGGGCCGCCCAGGGCAAGCTCGACCCGGTGATCGGCCGCGACGCCGAGATCCGGCGGGTGATCCAGGTGCTGTCGCGGCGGACGAAGAACAACCCGGTCCTGATCGGCGAGCCGGGCGTGGGCAAGACGGCGATCGCCGAGGGACTGGCGCTGCGGATCATCCAGTCCGACGTGCCCGACAACCTCCGGGGCCGCCGCGTGGTGGCCCTCGACCTGGGAGCCCTGATCGCGGGCACGAAGTACCGCGGCGAGTTCGAGGACCGGCTCAAGGCGATCCTCCGCGAGGTCGAGGCGGCCGCGGGCAACGTGGTGCTGTTCATCGACGAGCTGCACACGGTGATCGGCGCGGGCGCCGCCGAGGGGGGCTCCGACGCCGCGAACCTGCTCAAGCCCGCGCTGGCCCGGGGCGAGCTGCGCTGCATCGGGGCGACCACACTCGACGAGTACCGCAAGCACATCGAGAAGGACGCGGCCTTGGAGCGACGGTTCCAGCCGGTGTACGTCGGCGAGCCGAGCGTCGAGGACACGATCGCGATCCTCCGCGGCCTCAAGCCCCGGTACGAGGCCCACCACAAGGGGGTCAAGATCAAGGACTCGGCGCTGGTCGCCGCGGCCGAGCTCTCGCACCGCTACATCGCCGATCGCTTCCTGCCCGACAAGGCGATCGACCTGATGGACGAGGCGACCAGCCGGATCGCGATGGAACTGCAGAGCGTTCCCAGCGAGATCGACGAGGTGCAGCGGCGGCTCGTGCAGCTGGAGCTGGCCGCCCGGCAGCTCGCGGAGGAGACCGAGGAGCATGCCAAGGAGCGGCTCGCCGAGATCGAGTCCGAGGCCACCGACCTCCGCCGGAAGCTCGCCGACCTGCGACGGCAGTGGGAGGCGGAGAAGGCGGGCGTGGGCAGCGCGCAGGAACTCCGCCAGCAGCTCGACGAGGTGCAGCGGGGCTTCGAGCAAGCCGGTGTGACGATCAAGGACCGCCAGGCCTCGGGCCTACCCGTCGGCGAGGAGATGTTCCAGCGGCTGTACGAGCTGGACGTGCAGCGAAAGGGCCTGCAGCAGCGGCTCGAGCAGGAGGGGGCGGAGAAGGACCAGGGCAGGGATCCGGGCAGGCCCGCCCCCAAGCGGCTGCTCCGCCGCGAGGTGGGGCCTGAGGAGATCGCAGAGGTGGTGAGCGCCTGGACGGGCATCCCCGTCACGCGGCTGGTGGAGAGCGAGCGGGCCAAACTGCTGGTGCTCGAGGAGCGGCTGCACCAGCGGGTGGTCGGCCAGGACGAGGCCGTGGCGGCGGTCAGCGACGCCGTCCGGCGGAGCCGTGCGGGCCTGCAGGACCCGAACCGGCCGATCGGGTCGTTCATCTTCCTGGGTCCCACGGGGGTCGGGAAGACGGAGCTCTGCAAGGCGCTGGCGGAGGTGCTGTTCGACGACGACAGCGCCATGATCCGCATCGACATGAGCGAATACATGGAAAAGCACACCGTAGCCCGGCTGATCGGCGCTCCGCCCGGCTACGTCGGCTACGAGGAGGGGGGGCGGCTCACCGAGGCGGTTCGCCGCCGCCCGTATTCGGTCGTGTTGCTCGACGAGATGGAGAAGGCCCACCGCGACGTATTCAACGTGTTGCTGCAGGTGCTCGACGATGGCCGGCTCACCGACAGCCTCGGCCACACGGTCGACTTCACGAACACGATCGTGGTGATGACCAGCAACGTCGGCAGCCAGGCGATCCAGGAGATCACCAAGGAAGGGGGCGGGGAGCAGGAGGTCCGCGACGCCGTCCGCGAGGCCCTGCAGGCCCGGTTCCTGCCCGAGTTCCTCAACCGCATCGACGAGACGATCGTCTTCCATCCGCTTGATCAGCGGCACATCCGCAGGATCGTCATGATCCAGGTGCAGCGGCTGGTCGATCAGGCCGCCAGGGCGGGCATCATCCTGGAGTGCACCGAGGCGGCCGTCGACGAGATCGCGCGGCTGGGCTACGACCCGGCGTACGGCGCCAGGCCGCTCAAGCGGGTGATCCAGCAGCAGCTCCAGAACGAACTCGCCCGCGAGCTGTTGTCGGGCAAGTTTCCGGAGGGCAGCCGCGTGAAGTTCGATTTCGTGCAGGACGGCTTCGTGTTCGCCCTCGACGCCTGATGCGCGGTCACACGTGATCCTCGCGCGTCGCTCGAGCACCGCCGCCGGCCGGCTGCTCCCGGGGTTCCATGATCCGCAGGAACGAGGCTGCCGCGCGGGGCTGACCGTGCCCCATCGCCGGACATTCGTCTCACCTACGGAAGCCCCAATCGCGTGAGCGATGGGGGCATGCGGCCAGCGGATGGCTCGGAGATTGGGGCTGCCGATGCGGGGTCCGCGGGGGCGCGCCGCGGGTTGAAAACCCGCGCTACGACCAGGCTCAGTCCCCATCGCTCACGCGATTGGGGCTGCCGGTGCGGGGTCCGCGGGGGGCGCGCCGCGGGTTGAAAACCCGCGCTACGACCAGGCTCAGTCCCCATCGCTCACGCGATTGGGGCTGCCGATGCGGGGTCCGCGGGGGTGCGCCGCGGGTTGAAAACCCGCGCTACGACCAGGCTCAGTCCCCATCGCTCACGCGATTGGGGCTTCCGATGCGGGGTCCGCGGGGGTGCGCCGCGGGTTGAAAACCCGCGCTACGACCAGGCTCAGTCCCCATCGCTCACGCGATTGGGGCTGCCGATGCGGGGTCCGCGGGGGCGCGCCGCGGGTTGAAAACCCGCGCTACGACCAGGCTCAGTCCCCATCGCTCACGCGATTGGGGCTGCCGATGCGGGGTCCGCGGGGGCGCGCCGCGGGTTGAAAACCCGCGCTACGAGGGGCACCAACTCGGCCGCGGGTTGAAAACCCGCGCTACGACGAGGCTCGGACAGTCCCGGGCCGCCGCGAACGCGCGAGGCTCACCTGTGACCCGAATCAGGCGCCCGCCTGCGGCGGTTGTCAGCTCCGCTTGCGATCCTCGAGGCCCAGCCGGGCGATGAGGCCCTCGCAGCCGGAGGTCATCTTCCGCAGCTTCTCGGCCATCACGAGCTTCTCGCTGGTGGTGGCCTTCTTGACCTTCGACGAAAGCTTCTCGACCTTCTTCCGCCGGTGCCGCCGACGCTTGACTTCCTTCATCCGATTGCTGATGCCGCCCATGCGGAAGGGCTCCTTCTGGGGTGAAAATCAGGGGGAAAATCAGGGGGAAAATCAGGGGGAAAACCAGGGTAACAACGCGGGGAGATTCGAAATCGCCTCGCGATGCCGTGGGGCGACGACTCGGAAACCCTGGAAGTGTTCTAGGAAA
>Ga0194130_10005039_pt1 | contig 16294 bp, 4 predicted proteins | sample TA2KigsurfametaG_FD_160084 | JGI IMG/M metagenome (GOLD analysis project Ga0194130, IMG submission 160084) | Freshwater microbial communities from Lake Tanganyika, Tanzania - TA2015050 Kigoma 12 surface | ecosystem: Environmental > Aquatic > Freshwater > Lake | place: Tanzania: Lake Tanganyika... | reverse complement strand
TGGTAGTTACCTGAGACATGATTTACTACTCGGGTTTTGGATATTTTGCCTTAATGCTATTTATTGTTTCTTTCCAAGCATCAATATCATGATAAATCATATCAAGTTGTTCTTCAATTGGAGGATATTCGAGTCTCCTCATATTTTTATATCGGTTTAATCCATCTATAATTTGAACTTCATTCCAAGCATTCTCCAAATCAGATTCTGAAGGAATAGATTCGTTAGTTCCAATTAAAGTAATTCCTTCATAACAATTATTTTCAATTTTAAATTCGCAATTTGGGCGAAGGTATTTAAGTGCTCTTGCGTAATCCATCAGGTTGCCATCTCCTCAGCAATAATTAAAATAGGACTATGAATTCCCCAGTTGGAATTGTCCCCACTAGTATATCCAAAATATATTGTTCCCGATCCACCAGTTTCTCTTCTATAGTCGAAACCATATGTCTGGGTAGCTGTACTATTTGGAATATCATAGCAAAACCAGTCACAATATAGTTGGTCATTACTATCATATCCATTCCCAGGTCTAGCACCAAAATCAGCAGTCAACCTACTACCAAGTCCAGTTGATTGTGAACTTATAGCAGCTCCAGAACCACCAGTATATTTTCTTGTTCTTAATTGAAATAATGTGTTTGATGCCATAGCATTATTAGTAAACACATGAAATCTTAATAATATAATACTATTAGAACGTTTCGGGGTTATTGATACTCTATAATCACTATTTGGTTCTGTGAAAGTTGTTGTATCTAAACTAGCAGTTGCAGTAGAACGTTTTATAATTCTTTGAAGAACAACGTCTCTCGCAGTCCCATCAGTATTTTGAATGGCATTAGTTCTAAGTGTATCAACTGTCAGTCGTCCACTGGAAAAATCAACATTTCCAGTGGAATCAAGTTGCAGGAATGGGGTACTAGCTCCAGCATTAATATGTTTAATTCTATCAACTCTAAGCTCAGACATTTTCTAAAATGACTATACAGGGTTATTTATACGATGCTCCAGTATCCACCACTATTGATGGTAACCGTAGTTCCATTTGCAATTGTGATTGGACCTGCGCTCATACAGTTATCTCCATTAGCAACAATTACATTTTCTGCTACTGTATTACGGTTGCGCTTGAAGATTCCGTAAGTATCAATCCACTGCTTATCCCCAGTTGCTCTCAGAACAGTTGTCTTCTGACCACTAGCGAGTGCTTCTGCTGCGTTGATATTAATACCACTCTTAGCTCTTACTTCAAGTGCATAAGTAGTTTGGAAATAATCACTGCCCGTGTTGCCGCCAAGCGTCATGGTGCCAGTGTCTGTTAATGTGGCAACACAATTATCATTATTAGATCTCCAAACAAAATCATCTCCTGTTCTAAAGTATGTTGTGCCATCATTAGCAAAGAAGAATCTTTCTTGACCGCCAGCGTCACTCAACCAGGTATTGACTGTAGAACCGAAGTATGGAAGATTCAGTGCAGTGTAACCATCGAGCAGGTCAGCGTTCAGGTTGGTAACAACCGTAGTAGAAGTAACCGTGAATGGTGCTGTTCCTGTAGCAACGCTAGATTCAAAGGTTGGAGATATCATCTTCACGTTAGCTGTAACATGACCATTTGTGGCAATTGTTAAAGCATCAGTTCTAGATGTTGGGAATAGTTGACCTCCACTACTGCTTGTTTGAGAAATTCTAAATGAACCACTCAACTGACCAATAGACCAGTGAGCAACAGAATCATCATGGAATTTGATACCAATACCATTACCAAAAGTTCTGCTTGCTACAGCATCACCAATACGTATCCATGGAGCATTTTGATCTAATCCAAGAGCGTTAACATCATTTGCATCTGTTCCAGCATTAAGAAGTCTCAGAATTGCATCGGTTTGAACTGCTGCAGCATTACCAATAGAAGCTTTCGATGTGGTAAATCTTACGTTTCCATAAACAAGATTTGCTGCGTTATATCCAAAATCATTTGTGTCATTACCAAAACGAAGATAACCAGAATTTGAATCTTGCTTACCTTTAACTGAGAGGGAGTTTGTTGCAGCCTTACCTACGGTAATACCATTAGCATCTGCAAGGTTGAGGATCGAAGTGCCTGTATTTGTCAGAGTAATTTGATCACCACTAAAATCATTAGCAGCAATATCACCAGCTGATGTTCTCTTAACAATAGAACTATTGGTTGCAGTTTCTGATGGCTCCGCACCCTGCAGATAGCGTGCGTCCAACTGAGAAGCTGAACCATCGTTACCAGAGTGCCATACAGTATTACCGTTAATAGTTACATCACCAGCATTAATTCTGAGCGTACCAGCACCATCAGTAGCAGTACCACCAGAGACTCTGAATTGAACGTCATAGTTAGATGCCTGACCGCTAGATCTAAAATCAAATGTAGGAACCGAAGTAGTTCCAATTTGACCAAATTCAATACCAGCTCCAGTTGCGTTATCGTTAACTGCAAAGATCTGTGCAGAACCAGCGACTAATTCATTAGAAGAAGTAACAGTCCATCTTGTGCTTCCAGATGCACCAGGACCAATCAGGTAGACATCTTTACCAGATTTTCCAGCAGTGAAGGTGCAGGATCCAGTAATAGTTGAATAAATTCTACCGTCATTTCCAGTACCTTGTACTGCACCATTTGAATCAACAATTATTGTTCCAATATTCTGAGTTGCATTAGCATCTTCATATAATGTATAAGTTCCACTATTTGCGATGTTGCCACTTGGTCCAGTGACTACATGGAAGTTTGGAATATAGAATTTAAACTTATTGCCCGTTCCAGCAACATAGAAGTTTTCCAGAACATACTTGTCTCTACCGAGAACTTCTGGAATGAATGGATCTCCAAGGGTTCCGTGACCTCTTCTATCTCCAATATTGTGACCAGACTGATACCACAGACCCTGTTGACCGTCAAGAAGGTCTGCATCTAATCCAGAAGAAGCACCATCATTATTAGATGACCAAATTTGATACCAAGAAGAATATGTTGTGGAAGTTCCACCACTATCACCACGGATCCAAAGATTGTTATTATCTGTGAATCCAAGTTGAGTTACTGCTCTTGTGCTGGATGCAGATTTTCTTCTATATGTAAGGATACCTGCTTGGGTTCCACCATCACTCAGAGAAACTGTACTGTTGTTTCTCAAATGTAGTTCGATACCAAGAGATGAAGCACTTGGAGCTGGGTTTGAAGTTACTGGAACTTCGTCATGCTTCAACAGAGCAGTGCTAGCTGATTCTCCGTTAATGCTGATGTTGTAAGTTCCCTGTGCAATACGAGCAGGATCAATACTTCCTTGAGTAAACAAACTTGCATCAACAAGATTTGCAACACTTAAAGTACCAAAAGCACCCTGAATAAATTCGGCAATCAGACCAGATCCAGTTCCTTGATCGAGACGAACTTCTCCACTATTGGTTACAATAAAACCAGCTTCTGTTTGGTTGGCAAGAGATTGATCACTCTTTCTCTTGCGGAATTTAGAAATACCATAGTTACCATACAGAGATGTACTTGTGGTATTTGCATTTGCTTTTCTAACATCAATACTGATGTTGCCGTAACCACGATTGACTGTTCCCTTAACAGCAGTAAGAGTTGCTGCAGCAGATGGGGATCCGAGCTCAGTTGGAATAGTAACTGTAAAGTTACCGTTATAACCAGTTCCAGGGTCAGTTACTTGTGCTGCGGTAATGACACCATTAGTAACCGTGAAACTTGCTCTAGCTACATCATCGGAACTTACTGATACGTTACCACCAGCAAGAGGAAGATTCTGATAAACTTGAGTACCACTTTGAGGAGTATATCCAGTACCGCCACTTACAATAGTGATGCTCTCGATGTATGTACTATCAGTAATTGAAGCACTAATTACGATTGCATCAGCAGTTTCTGGTTTGATTGATTGTAATGCATATTCGTAAGAAGAATCTCCACGGAGGAAAGTAAATGCGTTAGCAACTCCTCTAGATGCAAGACGTTGTGGATCAATTGTACCAGATACAATATTTGTGGCGTCAATATTTGTAGAAGTAAGTTGAGTCCAGTTGGCAGCATCTGCCGCTGAAGTATTAACTACTCTAAGAATGTCTACGATTCTTTCTCTTTCTACGTTACCACTAGTACTCGAAGATGCGTTTGTGGTTACTGTATACTCGTTGGCATTATTGACAGCAACTACATAGAATCCATCTGGAGCAGTACCTGATGTAAAATTGAGATAGACAAGATTACCATTTGCCAATCCATGACCAGACTCAGTTACAACAATAGTTGTGCTAGCTGTTTGTGAGTATGTACCAGTTCCAAGATTGGTTCCAGATCCATCAAGTACAAAGTCACCAGTATCAAACTTGATATTGTTTGCAATATCTAAGTATACTCTACCTTCAACAGCGGCAGAGATAGACGCATTAAATTGCGCTCCTCCTGGTGAGGTTGGAACAGTAATAACTGGGTTATTGTAATAACCTTTACCAATATTCGTGATGGTTACAGATACAACGCTTCCATTTACTACATTAGCAGTTGCAGCTGCTTGAATACCATTTACAGTATCATTTGGTGCGCTGATAGTCAGTGCAAAGTTGTTGGCATAAGATGCGCCAGCAACATCGATATCATACTCGTAAACAGCACCATCATTATACTCAGTGATAACTCCAGTAGCTCCTGTCGAACTACCATTTACGATTGCTGCATTCGTAAACGTATATGTATTATTTGGGGTGAATGAGATGTACTGAGAATCTAAATCATTTTCTAAGATGTAGGAAACTGCAATACCTTGAGTTGTGAATACCTGAGTTCCAGTTCCTTGTGAAGTCAAATTAATTGCAGTTCCAGTGCCAGCATCTGTTTCATTTGCAGCAAGTTTTATTGTACTTGCATTAACGACTATGGCATAGTAAGTGGATCCATTTGTAATACCACCGATAGAAGCTGTACCCTGAGTATAGATTAATCCATCGCCAGTTGTAAGTCCATGAGCGGCAATTGTAATTGCTTCAGTTGAAGTATTTACATCAGCTGGAGCAACGTTAAATACCTGTGTGGTTGTCTCAATCGCAATATCTCCAGCAACAACGTCTTCAAGAGCAAGACGTTCTTGAGTTGAGTTAACTGATGTGATATTGAATGGGCGCAGTGCTGGGATCTGATCAATATTGATCTTACCAGTTGCAGTTAACTGAACAAGTGCAGAAGGAACTGCGTTTGTTGAATATGGTTGATTGAGATATGGTCCAAGGTTGTTGGAGATATAATCCCTAACTGCAGCCTGAGTAGGTAGCAGAGCATCTGATGCAAATGCACCACCAAGATTATCATCTGCAGAGAATCCATTAATGGTAATATCCCCACCAGTAATCTTAATTGATGTCAGTTCTGAAATTGCAACAGTACCAACAAAGCTGATAGCACCAGTTCTATTGAAGATAGTAACAAAATTACCTACCTTAAAGTCACCAAATTCGTTAGTACCCGATGTATATACCTGACCATACTCTTCTTCTCTTGCCTCAAATGCAGATCCTCTACCAAATCCACCGTTCTGTGGTAGAGCAGCATAACTGTTTCCAGATCCAGCAAATTCCCAAGTATGAGAAGATGAGTTAACTACCGATGGTCTATGTAATTTAATCGTCGCATTTACCAGTGGTGTGCTGGTTCCGCCAGCAATATTTCCGAGTGAATATGCATACCTGGTTCCAGTTGAGGTATTTGTAACATCAAGACCCTGATTGCTTACAATTGTAGCAGTGATCTGAGATCCTGGAGTTCCAGAAACATCTTTCGTTTGTAAGATAATAAATTCAAGAGCTGGATTAGTATTTTCATATCCATCAATTTTAATAATATAATCTTCAACTGGGATATTCGTTAACGCTGGTCCACTGATTCTAATCTGTTGCCTTCCAGTTTCTGTACCATTTCCATCTACCTGGTTGGTGATGGAAAGAATTTGAGCAATATCAAATGAGTATGGTTCTGAGCGATAACCAGTAGCACGCAGAGCATATGTACCAAAGTTAGACGCAGAGTTTGTTACAGATGCATAACCACCAGACTGGCAAACGATACCGTCCTGACAGAAGATGGCAAACACAGAAACAAGTTGTGTATAACCATCATTTAGAATGTTGTATGCAGTACCACCGAAAGAGATAATGGTAAATGCCGACGCAACCATCGACTTACCTTGTGGATCATAGAGAGCTACAGTATTGCCTTGACCATCTACTTTCAATCCTGGACGAGGAACGTTTGGAGTTGATACCTTAGCTCCGTCGATCTCACAACCAGATCCACCTTCAAATGAAATCAGAGAAGAGTTTTGAATATATGGAGATGCTTCAATAATTGGAAGATCTAAGAAAGTATTGACAAGAGCGAAGTTATATGCACTAGATCCAAGTTCAGTAAGAATTGGATCTGGATATGTAATGCTAGTAATAGCAGAATTGTTTAAGATTGCACTGTCTAAAGCAGTCCAAAGAGTTGTAAGTGCAGAAGTTACGTTAGCACACTCTGGAGCATTAGAATCTACCGTTACTGCACTATTTGCAACTGGTACAATCTGGGAGAATCTTCCATCATCAAGATGTGAATTGATTGACTTCTTAGCAAGAAGTTTTGCATATGCATAAACTTGTCTTGAGAAAGCAATCTCATTAGCAATAAAGTTTTGAACTCCAGCACCAACGTACTTATTAGCCGCTTCTGCAGTTGCTGAGTTACCAGTATAGCGAAGGTCATACTGCCATGCTCTCAAAACTTTGACGATATCATCGATACACTGCTGATCTCCATCTGCATAGGTTCTTGTTATGCCAGTGAGATTTCCTGGTGATCCAGTGCTACCAATTGCTTGAGTGACAATAGCGGTCAGAGTAGTGATTGTTGATGCTACATCCTGACAAGATGGATTTTGAATATCAAGTGTAATGCTTGTATCTTTAACCTGAGTGTATGCACCGAGGTTATAAGTTGTAAATGCAGAACTGAAGGTCTCATTACGCATCGCTGCAATAGCAAGATCTCTAGCATAGTTGAAGACAATTACTGACTGGTTCTCTTCTCCAACTACATGAGCTCCATCAATATAGTATTTGGCAGCATCATAAACTTGATCATTACCACCAAAAGTTAAGTTATATGAGAGTGCTTTTAAGAAGTCAACTGTATCATCTTTGCAAGATTGCTTACCAGTTGGAATTGTAAATGATTGCTCAGCAACCATTCTTTCAACTGCCATTTCTGCAATCATTACAGCGTTAGCAAGAATCAGAGATGAAGAATCTGCATAACGATCTGCTCTTGGTTTGCTGCCAGGAGTTACATGTGGAAGTGGAGTGGTGAACGTTACAGTTCCACTTTCTCCGCTATTTGCTGGGCTTGCAAGATTAATTGTAAGAGTTCTATAGTCTGGGGTATCTGCTACCTCATAATTACCGTCTGCGAGAGCTCCGCTCCAATTAAAACTATATGTTTGCAGAGCGTATCCTGCATGACCCAGGGGGGTGGTTAAAGTGAGAGTTTGACCACTGATGCTATATGATCCAGATCTTGTATTTGCAGAGATGCTTGAGTAAGAAGTTCCATCAATAGAAATCTGAGTTCCTCTTGTGCTTGAGGAAGTATGATGGGACTTAATTGCTGCATATGCCTCTTCTGCGATAAACTCTTGGTTTACCTTAATAGCCTCTGCACCATCTCTATAACGATCAGTTTGATTTACTGCAGTAAATCCATATGGAGAGTTTCTAAGAGATGCAAGAACATAGTTGTTTGCCGCTACAACTTGCTGATCACCAGCAACATCAATAGCAGTTCCAAAACGAGAATATGAACCCCTTACAACAAAAGCAATTGAGAAACCATCTGGTCTTTCAATTCTATGAGTAATATACTTTCTTCCGTTCAGATCTTCGATGTTATCTTGAACACTAAATGTTCCAGTTCTAGTTGCCGAGTCTGGTGCATTCAGTGTAAATCTGACTGTTTGTGTTCCAGAGCTATAAGAACCTCTAGCGATACCCAGGACAGTTCCTGCAGGAAGAGTTGGGAAAGTAGTGCCAGATGTGAATGTATCACAGTGATAAACTTTAGTTGTTGCTCCACCAGTAGTGAATGTAAATTTGAGACCAGCTTCTCCCAGAGTAGTTAAGTTGCCCCAGAATGCATTAACTAATGTTGTATCGACTCCAGTAATTGTACACTGGATTGTTGTTCCATTTTGAGTATATGAATATGCTGCTGATGCACCAAAGTTAATTGTTGAACTTTGGAATCCATAGAGATAAACTTCCTGACCAACTTCATAATCATGATAAGTTGTTGATCCAAGATTAACAATTGGACCAGAATATGTCTGCTGAGTTGTCAGAGAAGTATTGATATTGGCAATAGCAAGAACTCTGGTATTCAGATCAAATCTTTGGAATCCCTTTCCAGCAGATGTAATATCTACAGTGATTGGATCATCTTGACCAGATGCATTTTTTCTAGTTGCGTTTGCCTGACTTGTTGCAATTTTAACCCAATTAGAATTTTCTACATAAACAGCATATGTTGTACCGTCAGAAAGACCACCAATAGCGCCCATCTTACTGGCACGATAGATGACCTGATCTCCAGTTTCAAATTGGTGATTGAGAATATAGATATTGTTTGACTCTGGCATTACCTTGCCAAAGGTCAGATAGTGAATTGTATTTGATCCTACAGCAGTAATATCAACTAAACCCTGCTTTGTAGTTGAAGATGCGTCAAAGTTTGCATTTGCAAAGCTATCGTAAAGTTCGAAAGTATTTGCAGTTAAGACACGAACATAATATACAGAGTTGTGGACTAATCCTGGAACGCTAGTATTACCATCATTATCATAATGTACAGCAGCACCAGTGAATAATCCGTGACCATTAACGGTCAATACATCAGTTGTAGCATTTACATTTGATGCATTTAAGAGGAGAGTTTCTCTCTCAGAATCAAATGTGTGCTGATAAATTTGGTTAGAAATAGTTTCAAGCTCTGGTCTCAGAGACTCTACGTCAACAAGAGCAGCATTAGGAGAAGTTGGTGGGTTATTTGGATCATTTACAACTTGACCTAAAGTTGGAGCATAGTAAATTGTATCTACACTAGAAAATACATCATTATTTCCAGATGTAACTAAAACGGTTACGCTACCAGTTGAATACGGAGAAGCTACTGGTCCAGTAAATGTTACTGCCTTAACTATAGCAGTGAGAGATCCTCCCTCATTTGTAAGTGCAAAACCAGGGAGAAGACTTGTGTTATTGCCAGTATTATCTCTAAACGTTAACAGTTGAATGTTTTCTCCCTGGAACTTCTGTCCAGGAACTGCTGGAATTTGCTTTACTTCTGGCTCGTAGTAGAGTCGCTGCTTATCGTCAAATACGAAAGCATATTTCCAAGTATAAAGCGTTGCACTATTGGGATCGTTTGGATTCTGTAGTGCGTCTCTAAACGTAACTCCATTAATATAAGTTTCGTTAGATGCCTTAACCATGTGACGATCACGGTTAGATGGTCTAACGACTACACGACGTAGGTTATCACCAATAAGAGAACAGTTTCTTGGCAGTGAGATTGGGTTATCTTCTAAGTATTCTCCACCAGAAACGATAATCGAAACATATTCATCACTTGGATCTGGAGTTGCCTTCTGCAATCCATAAGCAACTTGAGCTGCCTTCTTAATGGTTCTAAGAGGTCTAGCTGCCGATCTACCATCATTATCATCATCACCAATAGTCGATGAAACGTAAACACGTCCACCAGTATCGTTAGTAGCAACTCGATACACGAAGTCTGTAGTAGCAATACGTCTCGATTGGTCACTCAGAGGAGGAGTATCTGCAGTTGGATGGAAAGTTTGCAGGTATGTTGGACTCGTTATATCAGTGTCCTGGAAGTTAAGTAAATTGGGAGCACGAAGATTCAGTGCTGGGTTAACGATTGTACCAATATCCAGATTGATAATCGTTGCAGTATCTGAAATGATCGAACGAGTCGTTCTGATTTGACCTTCAACGTCCAGTTCGAATTGTGGATTTGTATTATTAATACCAATACGAACATCACCAAGATTATCCTTAGTTACAACAAGAGCACTGGATTCTGATACTCCACTTCCAACAGTGATGCCAAGCTTATCACTAGCATTAATGACTAAGGAACGTCTAATTCTATATGCAAGTGTATTTCCAGCAGTAATTGTACCACTTGCAGTATCTGTAAAAGTAAATGAATCTGAGTTGACTACAGTGATTGTATAGTTGCCACTTGTAGCTCCACCAGAGTTTATATCAATCTCAAGTTCTTCGGTATCGATGAATCCGTGCCCAACTGAAGTTACAGTTACAGTAGTGCCAACTCTAAAATAAGTGGCATTTACCCAACTACCAGTGGAAACTTTACCTGAACCTTCAATTCTCTGTTGTTCAGAATTAATTCTCAGACTCATTTATGTGCTCCGAATCCTTAAGATACGACTGTGATTTCTAATATTCCAATCCACTTAACAGTGGATGATGATGTAACTGATTCAACTTCAAATGTGAAAAATGGTGCTCCACCAATTTGAAAAGGATCTGGAGTTACACTCCACTGTTCCTGTCCAGGTAAATTTTGACGAATTACATTCTCATAAGATGATGCTACAGTTGGAACACCAGATCCATCTGTAGTAACAATAATTTCAAATTGAGTTGCATATACATATGTATTTGTTGTCGTTTCCTGTCCAAAAATTCTTGCAGTAATAAAGGAAACAGTATCATTTGCCAACGCTGGTGAATTAGTTGCAACTGCTTGAGAACCATCCAAAGTCAACTGATTGGTATTAAGTACCGAATTAGTTTGAGCTTTTGTGATGTAAGTATCTTTGTTAGCATCAGCAAACTGATCGCTAGTCATATGCATAGCAGAAATATTCTTCAGTGCATACTCTGTGCTGAGTACTTCTGTAGAACCTACTGCAAAGCCACCAATTGACGAAAAATTCTTAATTGCCATGACTTTAGATTACCTTAGGTTATTTATACCTTGACCTTTGTGGTTGTATATCTACCAGTGAAAGATGTTGACGATGTTGCCGCACTTGATTTTGCGATGGAAATATTGACATTATTTCCAACAACTGTCACACTTGCATCCACAAGATCATTACTAGAAGTTACTGAGTTGGTAATAGTTGCATATGCAGTAGTACCAGCTGCAGCACAAACCGTGGTTACTTCGAGCATGTGTACTTTACCATCATTACTCTCAATTGTTACAAGTGTCTTAGCACCCTTATACGCTGTCTTATTGAACTGAACGATGGTTGCGTTTGCTCCGAAGGAAGAGAGTTGACCACCCTCTACTCTACAATCATTCAGTTCCATGAATGTAGCAGTGCTATCAAATACGGTCAGATATGACTCAGTGCCAGCATTCCAACCACGATTGATCTTCCACGCAGCTTCTGCGCCATTTGCATCAAGCGAAAGGAATGGTTTTGAATCGAGTTGAGTTATATAATCTTGTTGAAGAATATCAAGTCTGGTAAATGCAGGAGTTGTATTTGTAATAGTTGCAACTGGGAAAGTTACATCATTTGCTGGAGTAGTCCCACCGAGGAGAGAACCTGCAATTGTGATAATTTCACCTACCTCATAATCGGATCCTGGAACAACAAGACTTACACTTAGAATAGATCCAGCACCATCAGTTATAACTGTGAATGTAGCTCCAGATCCTTCAAATTGGGAAGTTGATGTAACCGTAGATGTTTGCGATGGTGTATAAACACCAGCTCCAGAAGTTACTGTTCCGATAGTAGCAATTTCGCCCAGAACTGGAACCGACTTGAATCTAAGTCCATTTGTAATTTCTACGTCTTTTCTAGATCTTACTCTTAAAACTGATGATCCAAGTGTGCGGACATCCAAAGGATCAGATCCAAGAGAAACTCCGTCAAGAACTAAAGTTCCACTAGTCTCAAAAGTTCTTGCTGTATAAAGCTTGAATTTGTCTTGTACAATATCAAGACTATTGATGCCCTGATTGTAGAAGAAGAATGTATCTTCATTACTTCCAGGGGAAAGCTCGGTAAGGATATATGTATCCTGGTTTACGTCACGGACTCCACCAAGAGAAACGAAGTCTTGTCCATTATATCCTTCAAATTGTTGTTGTTGAGTGTTGAATCTAATACCACCTGTTTGTCGATCCCCAGATGTAGGTCTTTGGTTGGTATTACCAGAAGGAACAACGAACATCGCTGTTGAATCAATCTTAACATTCTTACCAACTTGGGGTTTAATGACAATACCAGCACCTTCGATATCGGTTACTGTGATTGTCTTACCTGAACCAGAACCAATTGTTGCAGAATTTAATGTGATAGTATCTCCTTCGTTATATCCAGCTCCGCCAGAATAAACAGAGATTGTTGTTATGTCTCCACCAGCAACAGTGACGTTGAAAGTTGCACCAGATCCACTACCATTAGTTGTGGAAGTTACATTTGTGTATGTACCAGTGGTAAATCCAGTTCCAGTTCCAGTAGCTGTTACTGTGATAATTTCACCAAATGAAGTGGTAGCAGTTGTCCCAATATTTGAAATAATGTTATCTTCTAATTGTAAATTTGCATTTACCTTTAAATTTCCCTTAATTGTAGTATTACCACTTTCAGTATCTACTCTGAATGTTTCTGAGGATCCATCGGTAATTAAGAAATCTTTATTCAGACCACCAGTTAATTGAAGATTTCCTTCCCCTAAAGGAATAAGAGTTATATCTACATCTTGATTTGATCCAATAGCTTCAATTGATGCAGCATTAGTAATTCTAAGACCACTTGTAAATGTTCCAATATCTACTGATTCTCCAATAGAATCTACTTTAAAAAATGGACTTACGGTTGCAAAAGAAGAATCAACAATTAAATCGTTTATTGTTCTAAGTTCAGTTGAACTTAAAGAGAGAGATTTTGTACCAGAGATAGAAAATCCTAGAACATCACTCGAATCTCTATACAAACCAGTTGTAAGAGAGTTTTCAAATTTTAAAGATGGAGACGCTGCAGATCCATTTTGAAGATCAATAAGTGCATTATTGATCTGATTGTTGGAACCATTCGCAGTAAGATTATTACTTAATGTTGTAGTTCCATTTACTGTTAAACTTCCAGTAATTGAAGCAGTTGATAAAATATTTAAAGATCCACTTGCGGTTATATTTCCAGTTGTTGTAAGACCAGAAGTTCCCAAAGAAGAACTATTTGATCCAGATGAAGTTGTAAAAGTACCAGACGCTGAAATATTGTAAATATCTGATACTATTGCTCCATCATTTTTCAATTCAATAATTGATTCAGTATTAACTGTATTTGCTAATAGGGATAAATTTGATCCTGATCCTAATCCAGCAAAATTCTGAGGATCAAACAATATTGTTTGATTTGGGTAGAATGTATTACCGCCACTAGTAACTACTGCGGAACTTACATATCCAACCTCAGTAACTGTAAACTGGAATCCAGCTCCGCCACCAGATCCAACATTAGAGTCTGAAACAGATAATATATCTGCAACTGTATATCCCGATCCAGCCGATTGAATATTCGTTACTTGACTAATACCAGTATCATTACCATCAATAGTATAAGAGAATCCACTTCCTCCCCCTATCAATCCATTCGGTACAGAAACAACATCTCCAGCTTTGTATCCAGATCCCTGTGTTGCAAAACTAACACTACTTACGGAACCAGCAGAAGCGGTGACATTAATTTGTCCACCACTTCCATACGATCCAACAGTTCCAGAAATAATGTCAATATATGCATCTTCCGACATGCTTCTTCCATGAACTGTGCATGTATAAAATACAGTATTTGAAGAAGTAGCAGCGGTTGGTTTGATTATTATATCGACAAATGCACCTGAACTTCCAGCTGCCCCAACAGTCTTGACTACAAAATTCGGATCAGTAGACGTAGTGCTATCTAAAACAAATGGATGATTAGATACGGTTGGATTTGACAAATCGAAACGATATGTATTTCCTTTTATGAGGGTAAGATCTGGAGATTCTTGCCCATTAATAAAATATCTATTGGGTGATATTGGGGTAACCTGCAAAGTTCCAGATCCACCACTAGTGAATGTAACTATATTACCTTGACTAAATGTTCCTCCAGATATTGTTGCTGGATCAACAAATGCAAAGTTAGACCCAACATAGGTTACTGTTGCAGTAACTCCAGAACCATTATTTGCAGTATCACCAACATTAATTGTTCCAGTAATTCCAGAACCAGACATATCAAGTTTCGTTCTTGGTGCAACCGTTACTGTATATGTTGTTGTTGGAGTGTTAAATAAGTCAATTTGTTGATATGTCCCATTTGTATATCCACTTCCAGCATTAGTTATAGTTCCAAAGAAACCACGAACAAAGAAAGTTGCTATTGCTCCACTTCCAGTTCCACCAGTAAACGCTACTGCTGGATATGTACCAGCTCTATATCCAGATCCATTTGAAAGAATATTACCAGCGACAGGCAATACCGTAATAGAGGCTTGAGCATCTGATCCAGCTCCACCAACAATTGATACTGTTGGTGCTGTTAAATAACCAGATCCAGGAGAAGTTAAAGTTATTTCCGAGATAGACCCAGTTTCAATATCTAAGGTTGCATCAGCAACAGCATCTATGTCTGGATTTCCAGAAAACGTAACAAATGGAACTTTTGAATAACCATAACCATTATAATTTAAAGTTATAGTATTCAGTTCATATTTTAGTGCATCTACTGTAGCTGCAGCTCCAGTTCCAGAGTCGAGTGCTTGTGGTGTGATTATCAGAGTTGGCACTGAAGAAAATTCTCCAGCTCCAGAAGTATTAATTTCTCTAATTTCACTACCAATATTAACTGTGAATGATCCTGGAGATGCTGGAGTTTCACTTAAGGTAATGTTGATTGGAATACCAACGATATAACCAGTTCCAGGATTATTGATTGTAAAGCTAGTAATACTTCCACCACTTACATTTGGAGTAATTAATGCAGTAGTACCTCTTATATAATGTTGTTCTTGTGTTAGTGGAGGTGTTAAAGTTATAACAGGACCCCCAGGAGAGCCTGATAACTGAATCGTATCATTATCAAGATCTCTATTTCTTACATAATAAGTATTTCCACTAGTCAATCCACCAATACTTGAATTGCCATTTGAATCATAAATTACTGCATCGTTATTTTTGAAATGTACAATTGTTAAATCTATTGTGTTTCCAGTAATTAAACTTGCATCAAATATATTATTTGGTGGATCTGGAACAGTGGCGGTTGGACTAACATATCCAGATCCTCCACTGGAAATTCCAATAACTCCAATTCCTCCTCCAGATCCTCTTACTACAGAAAATGAAACCGATCCAGATACAGGTGCTTGTAAAGTTGTTACTGTTGGAGATAGTGTATAAAGTGATCCAGGGTTTGTGATTGTTATTGTGGAGATTAATCCAGTACTCTTTAAAGTTGCAGTTGCAGTTGCGGGAGAATCTGGATTTGATAATATAGCTGCGCTATAAATTCCTGGAGTATATCCAGTTCCAGCATCAGCAATAGTTATAGTATCTAATGACTTTTTATTAACTCCAATATTTTTATTTGAAAAATATCCATAAGAGGAAACACCAACTTGAACATTATTTCCAAGATAGAAATTAGTTTGTCCTACTGCTGATTTGCCAAGTGAAAAGACTTTGCCAGAATCAAAGAAAATTTTCTCTGGCGAGATAACCTCAGCATTCAAAACAATATCTTCATCCGCTGATGGATCAAGAATAATTTGACCACTGTTGGAGCTTAGGGTATTGCCAGAAAGTCTGAGGTTGCCAGTTTCAATATAAGCTGGATATAAATTAGTTGTACCAGTTCCATCTGACAGAGTAATATTTGCGGCGCTCTGAGCATTCTGTGTAACTGCCGAGAAGGTAACATTACCAAGCTCTTGATCTACAAGGAATAAATCACCTACTCTGAAGTTACCAGATTGGTCCTGAGAAGTATAGTAAACCCTACCACCGTTTAACTCATTAACTTCATTAGATTGTACAACACCAGCAGTATTATTGGTAATATCTGATCCAGTTCCAATATATTCAAAATTAACTGCAGTGAGCCTCAAACTAACGCCAAGACCATCCGCAACTACACCTTTGTTGCCATAAAGTGCT
>Ga0194130_10005037_pt1 | contig 16302 bp, 19 predicted proteins | sample TA2KigsurfametaG_FD_160084 | JGI IMG/M metagenome (GOLD analysis project Ga0194130, IMG submission 160084) | Freshwater microbial communities from Lake Tanganyika, Tanzania - TA2015050 Kigoma 12 surface | ecosystem: Environmental > Aquatic > Freshwater > Lake | place: Tanzania: Lake Tanganyika... | reverse complement strand
TAGAAACCGAAGAGTATCAACAAAGCAACATTTATGTTGTGGATGACCTTGATAATCTTTCTTTTTCAACACTACAAATAATATTTGAAACTTATAAAAGTGGTATATTGGTATTTGTTAATACAAACCATGATAAAAAAGTATTTAATAGCATAATAGTTAATAAATTATTAAGTTATTTTGACACATATTCTTGTTTTTATACATGTGTGGTGTATTTTGATCATGATTTTCCTGCTATGAAGTTTTATACAAATACATCAGATGTTATAAAAAAAGTAACTAACTCTGTATTTGATATAGATCATGGTGGTTTATTATATATTGGTCAATCTGGTACCAGTGGATATGCTTCTGCTGCAAAAGGTTATGTTGCTGACTACGTATTAAAAGGTGTTGATATATCATGGCAACCATTACGATTTGATGATAGTAAAAATGATACAAGTTACTATGTTGATGCTATAGCGGAATCTGTTATCGATAAAAAATTAAATAAGACCGAATTAACTATTGTTCATAGCACACCCGATATATGGATTAAACACATTACTGATGAATGTAGATATGTGGGTTATTGTACGTGGGAAACCAATAAATTGCCAGATGCTTGGGTTGATAATATAAACATAATGCCTGAAGTATGGGTGCCATCCCAGTATAATAAAGAATGTTTTATAAATAGTGGGGTTAGATCCAAAATAGAAGTGGTACCACACATATGGCATCCTCAAAAAACATTTAAAAAAGAGGAAGTTACCATTACCGATTGTTTTGGCAATGTGGTACCAAAAGATAAATATACCTATTATTGTATTGGAGAGCTTAATTTTAGAAAAGGTATACAAGATTTAGTACATGTGTTTGATGAAGTAAACGATTATTATCCAAACACTCAGTTGATATTGAAACTACACTATAAAGGATACTCGGATAAAAGTGTAGTCTATTGTATAGATGAAATCAAAAAGTTAAGTTCAAAGTTGAATACTAGTATTTATTTGATAATAAATAATATCAACAATAGAGAGTTATTGGCACTGCATAGTTTTGGTGATTGTTATGTAAGTCTTAATAAAGGTGAGGGATTTGGACTTACTATATTTGAAGCATACCATCATGGTAAAGATATCGTTACAACTGGATATAGTGCGCCAGTTGAATTTTTGGGTAAAAATTACCATGGTCTTGTAAAATATAAAATAGATAAAGTAAGTGGTATGGACACTTTCAGCACTAATTATTCTAGTGACCAAGAATGGGCTTATCCGAACTTGGAACACGCGTATTATTTAATGAAACAAAGTTATGAAAAAAAGTATAATTTACGTTAAACAACCATTTTGGGCAAAAATTTTAAATTTATTTATTTTTAAATCAAATCAAATAAGTGAAATAGAACTAGATGATGAAACCTGGTTTGATAGTGAGGGTGAGTTTGTGTGGTCACGTCCAAATGCTAGAATTAAGCTAAATAGTATCAACTCCCTCTATTTAATTTTAAAATGTCCTGTCGGACGAGATATTTTTATTAAAACAAAATACTTTAAAATTAAAAAAACACTAAAGAAAGATAGAATGTATACTTTTTGTATATCTACTTCAAATTTAGATGAAATATTTATTAGTACGAAACCATATGTACCAAATTCTGATAATAGAGAATTAGGCCTGTGTTTTTACAATATAAGTGAAAATTTATGATTGAGTCGATTTTATTAAAAGATAATTTGGGAGAGCTTTTTATTGAAAAAAAGAATGAAAAATATTTTTCAATAATACGTAAAAATCATAGAAATAAAATTATCAATCTTATAGATCACGTTCAATATTTTGATTCAAATAACGATTGTAAATTATTACCTATCGATGAATCAATTTTATTAAAGATAAAAGAAAAAATAAACAATAACGAAAATTATTCTTCTCTCTTTGTTTTTGTTGAAAAAAACATTGAAGACGAAAATTATACAAATCAAGAAAAATCTAAGCAAGAACACGAATATACATCAACTGGTATAAAATTTTGGAGACATCAAGAGCAGATGTTAAATTATAAAAATAATAATCCAAATACAATTATATCCACTCATATTTCTCCAGAGGGGGCTTGTAATTTAAAATGTCCATATTGTTCTGTAACTTATAGAAAAAATACAAATCGTATAGAATTGGACACAATTAAAGATTATGTGACTAAACTAAAAAGTAGAGGTTTAAAAGCGGTAATACTTACCGGTGGGGGAGAACCAACTTTATATAAACATTTTAACGAATTAGTCAGATGGTTAAAAAATGAAAATTTATCAGTTGCGTTGATAACCAATGGTACGAACACAAATTTAGTTGATAAAGATGTTTGGAAAATGTTTTCATGGGTACGTGTTAGTGTCAATTTATTTGATGGTTGGGAGAATAAGATAAGTATAGCACACGAATTATTATCAAACGATTGTATTTTGGGTATGTCACATGTGTTTACTGTGGAACACGAAAAAATACAGAACGGATCAGTGTTAGAATATTTTGATAAAATTTCAAAATTAGCAGATAAGTTGTGTGTGAAATACATAAGAGTTTTACCAAATTGTTTACTAGATCAAGAAACATTAATTAAAGTTCATAGAGGATTGGATGATGTTTTCTTAAAATTAAAAGATAATAGATTTTTTCATCAATACAAATTTCATGAAGCACCAAAAACAAATATATGTCACCAATCTTATTTTAGACCATATTTAAGCGAGGAACCATTTTATAAAACTGGTAAGCCTGGTACAGTGTATCCATGCGACAGCGTTGTATTGAATAGTTCAGTCACACATTTCTCTCAGAAATATCAATTATGCGCTGCCGAAGATGTATTAGATTATGTAGATAAAAAAATACAACACAACTTTATTGCATGTGAAGATTGTAAGGGATGTGTATTTACAAATAATGTTAATATAATCGATGACTTTATTAACAATAAGATTGATTTGTTCGAAAAGTATTCCAACTCACTTAAACACGAAGAGTTTGTATAATGATATTTAATAAAGATTATTACGAAAATGGAATTAGTACTGGTGTTAGCTTGTATACCAACTATCAATGGTTACCTGAATTAACAATACCAATGGCCTTTAGAATTATAGAGACATTGCAGATTAATCAATCGCATCAGATTTTAGATTTTGGATGTGCTAAAGGATATATGGTAAAGGCCCTTCGATTGCTGGATAGAAATGCTTATGGTGTAGATATAAGTGACTATGCAATTAATAACTCCGATAAAGATGTAGAAAAATTTTTATTGAGAATAAATGATTCTAACGATATAGCAAACTTTAATAAAATTTTTGACTTTACTATTTCAAAAGATGTGTTTGAACACATACCATATGATAAAATTGATAATACATTAACTAATATTAAAAAATATACTAAATGTTTATTTGCTATAGTACCATTGGGTGATGGTAAAAAATATTATATAGATTCTTACGAATTAGATAAAACACACATAATACGAGAAGATAAAGAATGGTGGACTAATAAATTTAAAGAGTCTGGTTATAATGACATTATGTTTTATAGTAAAATAAAAGGTATTAAAGAAAATTATACTAATATGGAAAATGGAAATGGATTTTTTATTTTAAAATGAATATTATATTTAAAAATTTATTCAAAGAATTAACTGATGGATTTTTTGTAGAAATTGATCCTCATTATAAATGGGATAAAACAAATTATTTAAACCAAAACAAACGTTGGAGTGGAATATGTTTATCTGAAAATTGTGGTCAAATTAAAAATCATAATGCATTTATATATAATTCATATGATATACAAGATTGTTTGATAAAATCTAATCATAGTGGAATAATACATTATTTGGCAATCAATAATCTACACAATTTAAATTATATTAAATTATTTGCACAGAAGGAATATACGTTAAATCATCACGCTTGGAGAAGGCACGTATTGTATTCTTCTATTAATATTGATAATCTAGATATAAAAAACGAATTAATTGATATATTAAATAATGATATTAATTTACAATATATAGATTGTATAGATAATAATTTAATTTTTGTTAACAAAATATTTACATGTCTGATATGAAAAAACATTTAAGAATATTATATGGGGCAGATGATAGATTTCAACTGGTAAAAGAAACCATTGATGTATGTTATGGATATTTTGATACAATAAGAATTAGCAATACAGGCCCCAAGACTTTATCTACAAAATTAAGAGATTGTTTACCACCATCTGTTATAATTGAAGACTTGGATCATTTTCTGGGAGATTTAGATTCTGCGAGGCGTTCTTTATATTATGATGTACCAGACAATGATTGGTTTATGTGGTTGGATTCCGATGAAAGACCAACGCAAATATTACTAGACAATTTAGATAATCTGATATCAGAGGCTGAAAAAGAAAACGCAAGTTTTATTAGTTTTTATAACTTTCACCATCAGTACGATGAAGATAGTCGAAATGATAATTTAAATGAGTATGGGGGTTATCCATGGAAATGGATGGATTCATATTTTTCATATAAAAATTGGTATCCAAAAAATAAAGATGAAGCGTTAGAAAAAGCTATACCCCATTGGCCAAGAATGTGTAAAAAAACACAATATACTCAAGTTCACAATAACTTCGGTGGTCATGGAGGAATATTTTCTAATTTAAATTATCAAAACTATATTTTTTCACAATATCCGATGAATCATTTCAAACATGACATAATGATTTATCAATCACACGTTACAAGCACTTATTTCAATGTCGGTATAAATTTATCAAGTAACAAATTCAACACTGTAGACTTTATTATCAAATCTCCACAATACCAATTAATAAGAAATTTTCAAAAAGAAACCGGAATTTATTTAAATAACGATTTATGTAGAGTCTTACATATTGAAAAAAATGAAGAATTTAGAAAGAAAATGATAGAATTAGCAAATAGTCCTATTTTAGAAAATGAAAATTATCATAAAGAATTTTATAATTGCACATATTATAAATCTTGGAAAGTATGGGCAAATAAGTATAATTTAGATTGGAATACACCCCCGTTTAAATGTGGGTATAGTTGTTGTAAATATAAAAATATTCAATTATGAAAATATTGTTTAGTTTTGAATCAGGTCGAGTACCTTTAAGATCCAGTACATTAATTAACTGGTTAATAACCAGAGGTCATCAAGTAGATGTTTTATATGATAAAAATATTGCGCATGATGAAATTGAGGCTAAACATTATTTAAATAAAACCAAGATTTATAATTCTCTATCCGATGGATTCATACCAAGATTTAACAAAACTCCACAAAGTGAAATTATTACAAATATAAATGAATATGATATATGGTTAGCCGATATATTAAATTATAAAAATTACCATTTAAAGAGTCCATATAATGAATATTTTAGAAAATACAAAAATTTATTGTGTTTAATATCATTCGATGATGGATGGGATTATTTTACTCATAGACTTGACGATGATTTATATCAAAGAGTAAATTGTTTTATTAATAATTTAACAACCAAAGATATGAGTTTGTATCACTCCGAGATTCAAAAACGAAATATTTTAGTTCCTACATATATTGAAGATAGTAATGAAGCTTATGATGAATATATTAATATACATAAACAAACTATTAAACCTTATTCTGAAAAAGCAGATTTTGTATATTTTTCTGGGGCGGTGACTGGATGTGTACCAGCAATAGATTGTAGAGTTAATTCTATTATGACTACATCCACAAGCGGTGTTTCATATAACATACGTGTTACTAGCACAGACCCAGCTCCATTTTTAAAATATTTATATGATCATTATATAGATAAAGATTTTAAAAAACCAATGGTTGATCGAACAACATTTTTAAATGAACTTAATGCTCATAAAATAGTTTTATCACCTAAAGGTAATTGTCAACCAGTCCGTAGACAATATGAAGGATTTGCTTTTAATACACTTGTATTTATTAATGAAAATAATGTATATGATTATTTGTTTGAAGGTACACCAAATGTACATTTTGTTTCATATAAAATTGATTGTTCCGATTTGAAAGAAAAACTTAGATATTATATAAATAATCCGTCTGAAGCACAAAAAATTGCAGATGGTGGTACCAAATTCTGGGAAGAAAATTGTAGGATTTATGCTGATGGTAGCATATCTAAGAATTTAGAAACTAAGGTGATTGATTCTTTTAAAAATGTAACAGGAGTGTCATTGTGATATTTGATTTAAAAAATTTAGACATTGACATCATTCGTAAGTTTGATGGAAGTTTTAATTATTTTAATCCATCACATTATAATGGAAAAACAATAATCCGTAGAGAAACAAAATTTGATAACAAAATTTTGATAAGCGATATTATTGATAACAAGGACAATGTTATTCTTCAACATCATATCGATGAAAACTATCTATGGAGTTATGAAGACGCTAGATTTATAAATGAAAATGAAATAAGCGTTTGTTGTTGTAAACGAGATAAAGATGACATTGAAAAAATCGTCAACGTTGAATATAAGAAATACAATCTATCTACAAAAGAGTTTACACATTTTAAAACTCAAAACACACATTTCGAAAAACATTGGCAGTTTTATAATAATAAAATAATTTATCATGTAAATCCATATACTATTTTTGATAATGATGAAAATGTAGTATTCAAAAAACAAATTAATTTACAACCTTGGATTGAAAAGTATGGAAGTCCTGGATTGAGTACAAATGTGTTTGAAATAGACGGTACCAAGTATTTATTGTTTCATAGTTATGTATGGTTTAGCAGGCTTCATTTTAAATACTTTGTTGGATTATTACGATTAAATGATGATTTATCTCCAATTGGATATACATATAAACCATTGTTTGAAGCTAACAGAGAATATAGTGATAGTACATTATTGAATGATTTGTGGACATGGAGAAAAACAGAATTGAGTGAAGTAGTTAAATATGAAGTTATATTTCCGATGAATGTTGAATTGGACGAGAATAACATTAATATTTATAGTGGATTAAATGATTGTAGTGCGGTTAATATAAAAATAAACAAAAATATATTTGCCGATAAAATAAAGAATACACCTTTTATTTTAGTATGAAACAATTAGTTGTAGCTCGTTATAATGAAAATTTAAGTTGGTTGGAAAAAATTAATTTTGATTATATTGTATATAATAAAGGTTTGGATGATATATCATATCCATATATTCGTTTGAGAAATGTAGGTCATGAAACAGATACTTACATTAATTATATAATATCTAATTATGATAGACTGCCAGAAATTGTTGTATTTTGTCAAGGTAATCCATTTGATCATGGATCTGATTTTGTAGAAGTTGTTAATATTACGAATGATTTGCAGAATGTTATTTGGTTAGGAACAAATTGGGGGCCTATAACAAAAGATTATCAAGGTGGACCCGGCGAACGAATTTTACCAATGTTAGATATGTGTATGATGTTATTTAATGAAAGATTTGATAACACTAAAACCTTTACATTCTCGACTGGTGCTCAGTATATGGTACCAAAAAAGTATATATTAAATAAATCGTTGAACTGGTGGATTAATGCTTACAATATATTTGATGCTCATATAGAAACAGCCGGTTGGGTATTTGAACGATTATGGCCTATGGTATGGAATTACTCTACAAACCATTGATTACAATCTTTTGTAAATTGTATTTTGTCATGTGTAAACGTTGGATGGAATGTCATGGGTTTAATTTTTAACACTTGATGTGGTGTATAAATTGTTCCACTATTACTGACTAAATTAATTTGATCACTGATGGATGTCGTATTTTCGTTTACATATTGAAAATATTCAGTCAACACATGTTCTTCAATATTATTTTTTTGGCCAAAATGTGGTTTCAATAATTTACAATATTCTTCTATGTGTTTTAGTGTACTATCACATCTACGTGCATAGATAAATCCTGAATTTATTATTGGTTCTTTTCCTATCCAACCATATGATTTGTTGTTTGGATTTACATCTATTTTTACATTCAGATAATATTTGAATCCAAAATCACTTGGCACACCATACATAAAACGTCTTGTATTATCCATCCAATATATCAATTCATCAAAAAAATCTTCAAATACAATAATATCTGAGTCGAATAAACACACACGGTCGTGTTTTAGTAGTGTTTGATAAAACGCATCTTGTTTCAAAAATTGATAAATTGTAAACGAAACGCTTTGAGTATGACATCCACCATATAATTTATTATTTAAATGTGATTGATTTTCATTTATAACATCATTAAATAATAATGATTTGTACAATATAACCTCACAATTTAATAGTTTATTTGATAAATCTATATAGGTTTCTTGATCTGTACAATACACGATCAAATGTTGGTGACGATTTATGTTTTTTAATTGTAAATACAAATTGTGAACAATTGGTATATATGCATAATTAACAAAGGTAACTAGTTTCATATTTATAAACAATGATTTCTATAGTTTCACCAATATATATAGGTCAACCACACAGACTTATTTATCATAAAAAATTTTTACAATGTTGTAAGAACCAAAAAAATTTTGATTCAATTAGGTTCCTTTTTTTCTATGAGAACACTATACTTGATCACGATTTAATTTCCGAGTTGCGATTATATAATAACATTGATTTACATATAAATTCTTATGATTTTAAAACATATCTAAATCAGTATAATTGTTTACACTATTGTTTTGAACATTTGAAGTTAGATAATGTAATATATCTTGAAGACGATGTAGAAATGTCTAACGATTTATATGATATAACCAATTTTTATATAAACTCCAAACAATATGACGATAATAACATATTCTGTTATCTTAATAAAGACAATTTAATTGATAGTGTTGTTACACGATCCGAGTCGATTCAAATTAAATCATTTATGCGGGGAGATATGGATTATTTTACACCATGGGGATTTTTAGTGACCAAATATATTTGGAATAATGTTTTGAAACATTGGAGTAAAAAAATATCATTTGACTGGGAAATTGTAGAGTCCTGTAAAAAAACACATCGTATTGTGTCTCCACAAGAATCCAGAGTGAATCATATAGGAGAAATAGGTATGAATTACAACAAAGAGTTATTTGATTGTCACAACTTTAACGCTTACAAAGTAAAACAATATAAAGAACCGATAATTTATAGTTATGTATGATTATATAATCGTTGGGTCTGGTTTATTTGGATCAACATTTGCTAATTTAGCTACAACAAATGGTAAATCTTGCCTTATTCTTGAAAAGAGAAATCATGTTGGTGGAAATGTTTATACCGAAAATATAGAAGGCATTAATGTACATATGTATGGACCACATATATTTCATACATCTAACAAATATATATGGACATATGTTAATAAGTTTGCGGAGTTTAATAACTTCTGTAATAGACCCAAGATAAAATATGAAAATAATGTATATTCATTTCCAATCAATTTGTTTACATTATATCAGTTATGGGGGGTAGTTACGCCTCAACAAGCTAAGGACAAATTGGATAGTGTAAAAGTTAAAATACACAATCCAAGTAATTTGGAAGAATGGATATTAAGTGAGGTTGGTGAAGAAATATACGAAAAGTTTATATATGGATATACCAAAAAACAATGGGGTAAAGATCCAAAAACATTACCTTCATTTATAATTAAAAGACTACCAATTCGTTTAGATTATAATGATAACTATTACAATGACATATACCAAGGTATAGTAATTGGTGGATATACCAATATGATTAAAAGGATGATTAATGGTATCGACATAGAGTTGGGAGTAGATTTCAAATCTGATAAAGATTATTGGTTGACAAAAGCTAAGCAAATTGTTTATACCGGAGGAATTGATGAATTTTTTGATTATAAATTAGGACCACTAGAATATAGAAGTTTAAAATTTGAACTTGAAAAGATCAATGTGTCGGATTATCAAGGAAATGCTGTGTTTAATTATACAGAACAACATATACCATATACTAGAGTGATTGAACACAAACACTTTGAATCAACTAATATATCACATACAATAATAACAAGAGAATATCCTGATCCATGGTCTGTTGGTAAAGAAAAGTTTTATCCATTAAACGATGATCGTAATAATCAATTATATAAACAATATGTTGAGTTAATCAAAAAAGAATATCCCAACATTATACTTGGTGGTAGATTGGCATGTTATAGATATTTTGATATGCATCAAGTGATCGGTCAAGCTATGCACAAGTTTGCTGAATGTTATTTGCATAATTAATAAGTCCAAATTTTGATTCTAAAGTTAATGCACAATTCGCATGAAACAATATTGTATTTTTATTTAGATTATTAATTCCAACAGATGTTGATAAAAATGTATGAGGTAATAAATCCCATTTTAAATCATAATCATTTTTTTGATATAAAAACTCATTTATTATTTTTTGTTCCCATTTTTTTGTTTTAGTAATTTCATTTAAAACATCACAAAAAAAATTATAAGTTTTTTGATTTGCTTTTATGACACTAAATCCGATATTAATATTTCCACCCTGTGGTATATGAACACCATCATATAATTCTCTTAAAAACAATATATCGTGGGTTTTTGTTAAATCTTCAATTGATGGAATACACGGATTATAAAACATTATATCGATGTCTGAAAATATAAACGACTCGTTATTTTTTAATGTTCTTATTATTTGAATGATATTATTAGCCCTTGACTTCCACATTTCAATACCTCCCCCAAACTTTAAATCATCGTTTATATTAGATTCAAGTCTTGGAGAATCTACCTTTATATCAAATAACTCAAATTTATCTTTTAAGTTATCTAAAAACATTTTTTTCATATCAATGAATTTATCGTCATACATGTAATATAATTTCATAAATTTTTAAAAAAATATAAAGTGTCTTTTTTATTTTTATCAACGATTTGTTTAAATAACAATCGTCGTTCTCTGTTTTTACCTATAGGAATAAAATTTTGTAATGTATCTTTGAATACCGATTCATCAACAAAGAATGACTTTCTTAATGGATATAAGTTATTTTTGTTATCACTACAATATAAATAAGAATCGTATATGTTTTCTGTGGTGGGTATAAAATGAATTAATTCTGGATCTAATTGTTCTTTAAATACGGGTATATCACTGCATATTATTTCTGCACCTGTAGACAATCCTTCAAATAAATAATGTCCCCAACTTTCATAAAGACTACAACATATATGAACATTATGAGAGTTCAGTAGATTTATTATTTGTTCACTTGTTTGATATGTGTTTATATGACTAAAATTAGTATTGGGTTTGTATCTGTTGTACGGATCTATTAGTGTTATTGGTAAGTTTTGTTTTAACACTAATTCTGTATTTTTCTGAATGGACCTACCCATGAAGTGAATAAACGTTTTATTTCTATCGATATTAGGATTATATAAATCTTTTGAAATAAAAGGTAGGTATATTGCATTACAATAGTTCTTAACTATGTCATATGCATACTTCGATTTACAAATTATATAATTAAATCTTTTAAGTTCTTCAATCGAATAATCGTACCACTCCTCATTTATATAGAATATGTTTATTTTGAAATTTTCTAATAGATGACCATGGTAGTTTTGAATCCAAATACCCACATCTGATTTATAAGATGGATCAAACTTGTCTAAAAATATTATATTCGCATCGTCTAGTAGATCTTTTAAAATAAAAACATCGGTCGCCAAGCCAACATAGTTATTAAATGTTAACAAATTATAACGCATATATATTTAAATAGTGATGATAAATTCTGTAGTAGATAAAGTATTTGTTATAACCACTCTAAACTCACAAAGAGTTGATTATATTAAAAATCATTTAAATCAAAATAATATTAAATTTGATTTCTTTGTGGCTCCATATGCTGAAATTATAAACGATGAGATTATTGTAAATGATGGTGGTGATATATCTGACAAAAACCACAAAGCTTTAATAAGTTTAATATCAGCATATGTATCAATAATTGAGATTGCTAAAATAAGTAACTTTAAAAGTATTTGTATTATAGAAGATGATTGTTATTTTCAAAAAGAGTGGGTTGAAAAACTACGAGATTTTTTTAATCACTTGCCGAATAATTGGGACTTATTAAATTTAGGCTATCATCCATTGCATGATACAGACACGATTAAGAAAAAATACAATGAATATGTTAATATACCATTAAATTGGCATCATACTACACATTGTATGATTATAAAAAATACATCTTATGATAGTTTTTTGCAGAATGTAATTAAGTTTAATTATACAATCCCAGCCGATTATATTTTTAATGAGATATATAAGGAACAAAAATTAAAATGTTTTTATCCAACCAAAGCTATTTGTTATCAACTCTCTGTTAGAGGAAATGTATATGATATACCAGATCTAGATCTAAGATTTGATAGTTTATTAATTAATTAATTAAATATGAATATTGCGATCTGCACAATTTGTACGGATGTTTATTGGAACAACTATTCAAAGCTGCGAACATCTATAGACAAATATTTTTTAACAGATCACAACGTTTATAATTTTGTTTATACAGATTTTAAAAACGTGAATGATGAAATGTTTTATATTCAACATCTTCCATCTCCTCTTATGACGCTGATGAAATTTAATTTTTTGATTCAAAAAAAACACATATTAAAAAATTTTGATTTACTTTACTTTATAGATGGAGATTGTGAAATCGTGAGTTCGATAAGTGAGGAAATATTCCCTACAAATGAAAATCGAATAGTTGTAACAAAACATCCATGGCAACACTATAATAGTAAAGAATACGAAGATAATCCAAATTCTACCGCATATGTAAAAGAAAGTGGGAATAATCATTATGTACAAGCATGTTTTTTTGGAGGATACGCAGAAGACGTACTAAAAATGTCGTTTGAAATACACGATTTGATAAAAAAAGATTTAAAGATTCGATATATAGCTAAGTGGTTTGATGAGTCTTATATGAATAAATACATTCTAGATAAACCTATTAAATTTTTAGATTGTGGATATGCGTATCCTACTAAGTCTATTTGGGGGTTAGATTTCAACACCACTGCAAAAATTATGCATGATAATAAATTTTCTGTATGAAAAATGGAATTTGTTTACTTTGTTTTGGCCATGAATCGTTTGGTAAATTAACGTATAATTTAGTTGCTAGTATTAAACAATACGATGATGTTCATGTCACTATATTTACAGATCATAAATCAATATCCTCTGTAGATAAAACTATATTTGATAATATTGTTGATATACCACATTCATCTTTTTATTTAAATGGTATCCAACATCCAAACAGATTCAAGTTGTGTTTAAATGAAATTTCGCCATATGAAAACACGATGTATTTAGATGTGGATAGTTTATATATGTCAAATCAGAAGTTAAGTAACTTATTTGAAATGTTAAATGATGTTGATTTGATTGGTCAAAATGAAAAAATTGTAGATTTGAATAATACTTCAAAAATATTTCATGGATTTGATGTTTTTACATTTGAACCAAAATTTGATTTTAAAAATAATTTATTACATCAACTACATGGACAATTCTTGTTATTTAAAAAGAATTATAAAACAAAACAATTTTTTGATTTATCTAAAACAATATATGACAAAATGGATAGAAAAGAAATAACTAATATACACGAATGGTGTTGGTTTGGCCGTCCTATTGAAGAATTATCGATTACACTAACAACGGGTTTATTAGATATAGATATATTGGATAATTTTGCTCCGGTCAGTACACAATCTGATAATTTTGATTACAATTATATAATTAATAATAAATTATTCTTGTCTATATGTGGATCCTCAACCAATGAATTAACGCCGGTTGGTGGATATTGTATAAACGAATCACATAGTAAAAATTATATACAACATTATAATAATAAGATTAAAGACATCACTAATTATAAATGTTTCGAGTATGTAGAAAAGGTATACGAATTATGAACGTTGGAATATATAGTTACGTAAATAAAAATTTAAATCGTGATATTGCTAGATATCAGAAATTAGTGTTTGATAAATTCAATTTAAATATTACACAAGTTTTTGGTAAAGAAATATTAACGGAAGATTATGAAGATCATCCAAATATGATGATGGATATAATAAAAAAGTCTAGTGAGGATTATATTATATTTTTTGATATAGATGCTATTCCACTTTCACATGACTTTTATCCGAGAATACTAAATCAGATTAAAGATAATCAAACATTAGCCGGAGCCATTCAATGTGCAAATCATATAGACAAAAATAAGCCATATGTGTCTCCAGCATTTTGTGGTTTTGCAAAACAATTATATATAGATTGTGGAGAACCTTCGTTTAATACAGATAGAACTTTATTTACAGGATACGATAATATGCAAAGATTTACAGATATTTGTATTTCTCTAAATAAAAATGTTGTGTACTGGAATGTAACAGATTCAGGCAATCAGAAATGGGATATATTGTCTCATAATACTAAATTTGGAAATGGTACAATTTATGATAATATGATATATCATCAATTTGAAATTAGATTTGAACACCAACATACGGAGTTTATTGAAAAATGTAAAAACATACTTAACTATGAATAAAAATTTGGCTGTAAGTTATATTGTATTTGATGATGTTATTGAACACTTAGAATCCTCTATTAATTGTATAAGAAGTGATGTTGATTATATATCATGTGTTTACCAACATGTTTCTTTTCATGGAACTCCAGGTCGTGATTCAAATTATGAAATATTGGATAATTTATATAAACGTGGATTGCTAGATTTTATAATTTATACAAATAATGATTTTAGTTTAACAGGCCATCAAAATACAATTCGTCACAGAAATTTAGGATTGCAGGATGCAATAGATAAAAATTTTGGTTATTTTTTATCTATAGATGGAGATGAATATTACTTAAAGGATGAATTCAAAAAAACTAAAGATCTGATAATAGATCACGGATTTGAATCTTCTGCCTGTCAGATGATAACTTACTACAAGTATCTCAATTTAATATTGGATCCGCCAGAAGACTATTATTGTCCGTTTATATATAAAATTAACAAAAATTATAGATTTGGCCAATCTACTGACTTTCCCGTCGGAATAAGTTTAGATAGATTATATCATTCTAATAACTTTATAAAATTAGATAGAAGTCAAATACAAATGCATCACATGTCTTCGGTTAGATCCAATTTAAAAGTAAAATTAGAAAATCACATTTGTACATCTCAATTTAAAGATGAAATAAATTATTTGGTTGATTATTACAACAATTACAAATATCCCGACAAGATATTATTTCAAGCACATCCTGTAAAATGGTATAATGCAAAATTAATTGACTCAATATTTGAAAACCCCAACTTTCAATTTTTAAAAAACTATTAACGTAATGATTAAACTTTATATATTTATATACAAATAATATGTCTGAAATAAACGAACTCGGGGATCTCGGCGATAGAATGATGCAAGGCTTACCATATGGTCAAGGTGGAGCCATTGCTGGTGCCGTAGAACCAGGCGTTTTGGATACATTTGGTAGTCCAGATGTGGTGCAAGATCCTAGTAAGTATGGTAGTTTACTTAACAAGGCCAATTTAACAGCAAAACAAACACAAGCTACCATATCACCACTAAGTCCATATACTGGTGAAAATCCATGGGACTATGTAAAAGACGTAGAACAAATCAAGTATAAGGTTACTCCAGATGAAATTATCATGGGTATTGACTATGAAATGAAGAAGTTGGTACTCAAAGATAAACAAGTAGCTAAACAAAAAGTGGTCAATAATCTTAAAAAAGATCCAAAGTATTATAGCAAACTTCATATGTTGGGTGTATATCCAGACGAAAAAGATGAAGCGCTTATGGAAATAATGACCATATTGAAAGCTAGAAAATACGCAAAACAAAGATGGGAGTATTAATATGGGTAATTTTGCTAAAGATAAACCAACACATCGTAAACCAGAACCTCTACAAAAGGGTTGGCATTATATTGGTGATGGCAAATATCATGATTCATCAACCGGTAGTACTGCTATGAGAGGTCGTAGATGGATGATTGATTATGGATATGGAAGTGGCAAAAGTTTCAACAAATTTCAACAAGGGTTAAAAAACAATGATTAATAATTTAACTAAACTTT
>Ga0194130_10005035_pt1 | contig 16312 bp, 18 predicted proteins | sample TA2KigsurfametaG_FD_160084 | JGI IMG/M metagenome (GOLD analysis project Ga0194130, IMG submission 160084) | Freshwater microbial communities from Lake Tanganyika, Tanzania - TA2015050 Kigoma 12 surface | ecosystem: Environmental > Aquatic > Freshwater > Lake | place: Tanzania: Lake Tanganyika... | reverse complement strand
GAACCGCGGCGTGGGTGCCGCCACACTCACAGGCCTGGAGGCGGCTCTGGACCACAACTGCCAAGCGATGGTGAAGCTGGATGCCGACGGCCAACACCCACCGGTGTATTTGCAGGATCTGGTGCCACATCTATTGGAGCAAGCAACGGGTGAGCTGGCGTTGGTGAAAGGCAGCCGCTACCGCTGGCCGACCCGGGCGGGGGCGATTCCCTGGGCCAGACAGCTGGGTTCGATCCTGCTGGAGCCGATGGCACGAGGGGCGTTGGCTTGCCGCAACCTCACGGACATCAGCAATGGCTACCTGGGGGTGAACGCGCTAAGCGCCCGGTATCTGCTGGCGAGGGGCCTGGGACCACCACTGCAACAGCGCTACCTGTTTGAAAGCAGCGTGTTAGTGCGCTGCGCCTGGCTGGGGCTGGAAATACGGGAATTCGCGATGCTGCCGCGCTACGGCGAGCGCTGGAGCAGCTCAATGGAGAGTGGAGCAATGGTGCTTCCGCTGCTGTTGTTCTGGAGCCGAGCTGCTGTGGCACGGCTGCAGCGCTGCTATCTCTTGAGCCTCACGCTGGGCTCAAGCCTGCTGTTGATGGCAGCCCTGAGCTCCACCGTCGCTGGTTACCTGTGGATCACTCGGGTGGGGCCTGAGATTGCCGATCGCACCCAAGTGAGTGCCGGCACCTCCAGTGCCTTCACCACGGCCAGCGCCACAGCGCTGCTTTGCTTGCTGCTGTTTTTCCTCTACGACTACCGCTCCGGCCGCGACGTGACGGTGCTGCGCTTTCCAGCTCTGTTGCGGGATCTGGAGACACCGTGCTGAAGCCCCTGCTTTTGTTTGCATTGGTCCGTGGCGTCACGGCCCTGGCGATCGGCCTGCTTCTCCCCTTCCATGATGCACGGCCCTTTGGTGACGGCTTCACCGATCTGAATCTGTACAACGGCAGCACAGGGCAACCGGCACCGCTGTGGAGCTTGCCTAACCCGCTGTATGCCGCACTAGTTCGCGGTTTGGGCTACGGCCAGGGGCAGCTGCAGGATGGGCGCTTCATTGCACTGAGCCTGCTGCTGAGCGTGGGCTTTACAGCGGTGTTTGTGCTGGTGTCGAGCCGGGTGCATCGGCCACGCCAAAGTCTGCTCTACGCAGCGGCTCTAGGGCTCATCCCTATCTGGCGCTCTATTCCCTGAAACTCGACACCTCGTTATTTGCCCTGCTGCCGGTGGGCCTGCTCACCGCCGGCGCATTAATACCACCCGCCCAAAAGGGAACGTTGCTGCTATGCGCGTTGTGCACTCTGCTGCGCAATGCGCTCCTACCGATGCTTTGGCTTCAGGCTGCATGGAATCGACGCGCCTGGCGCAGCGCAGCCGGTGGCGTGGGACTGGCGGTGTTGGCAGCATCCAGCGCGTTGCAACTGGGCTATGGGGCCAGCTATGTGGGCCAAAACTATGGCTGCTATTCGCTGGATCGGGTGAGTGGGTGGCTGGCGCAGCAAGGCTGGCCAGAGCCTGCGGCATCGGCTGGTGGGCTGCTACTCACACCCATAATTCACCTTATTCTCGATTTAGGAGCACGTGAAGCCGTGGCGAACCATTGCCTACTGCTGCCCGCTTCGATGGCCAAGCAAGCCTGGCTGCACCTTGGAGGAACGGCTTTCTTTGGGCTCCTTCACGGCTGGTTGCTGTGGAAGCTGGCGGTTTTCGTGGCCCGCCAACGCAGGGTGCAGCCAGCGGTAGTGCAACTTCTGTTTCCTCTAGCGATGTTGCTACCCACGTTGTATGGAGCTGCACACATGCGCTATTTGATTCCCATCATACCGCTGTTGCTACTGATAGCGTTTGAGGTGGAGCCTTACAGGCCCAAAACATTGGCATAGGGCAACCAGCCACTGGCATGGGTGGCGAAGTTCAGCCAAACAAACTCCACCGCAACACTGAAAGCAAGCACGGCTAGGAGCAGCTGCGATTGATGAATGCCGAATAGCCGGGAACCAGGAAGGCGGGAGCCAACAACTAACTGAAGCGGAATCACATACAAAGCGATGCGATCCACGGCGGTGCTGTTGGAGGGCAAGAGAACCAAAGCGACGGCGCACCCCAAAGCAGTGAAGGCCATGGCACGCCAGAGGCGCAGCTGCTGGGCCGTGAGGGCAAACTGCCTGGGCCAAAGCAAGAGCAATACGCCAGGGAGCAGGTTCATCGCCACGCGGATAGCAGCGCCTTCGGATTGGTATTCGGCTTCGATATAGCCGCCCACAAAACCCTCGACCTTGGCGGCAAGGAAGGTTTGAACCAGTACCCCACCCACGATCAACAGCAACAGAAGCCGCAGGGCCCTCATCGCGAGCGAGCGGCCAGGCACAGCCGGCACCACGAAAGCCAACATCACCAACGCCGTGGAGTGAAACGTGGCAGCTGCTGCCATCGACAGCAAAAACGGCCGCAAGCGGCCACGCTCCAAGGCGATCAGACCCGGCATCATCAAACCAATCGCCACCCCCTGGCGGCTGTAGCCCATCGCCACCACAATCACGAGGTAGGGAATGGCTAGGCATAGGGCCAGCCAGGGGCGGGGTTGGGCCCGGCAGAACCACACCAAACCGACCGAAAAGATGGCGGCGCTCACCAGGTTCACGCCGTAGATGCCCCAGGAGTAGGACGCGAACAACCAATTGAGCACGTTGTAGCCGGGATCCCCCCAAGCGATCACCTCCTGGAGGCCCAAGCCTTCGGCGCGGGTGAGGTAGGGGATGTAGTTGAACCAATCTCCGCCCACCTCATGGCGTAAGCCGATGAACAACGTGAGCGCGATGCCGATCAACCAGCTCTGCCAGAGCGCCCAAGGGCGATTGGCGCCGCGCAGGCAAAACCCCAGCGGGATCAAAAAAAGCAGCCAGTAAGCGATCAAGGGATTAACCCCACTGCTCCAACCAGGCTTGCCACATCAGCACACTCCAGAGCTTGGTGGTGTGGTCGTAGCGGCCGCTGAGGTGCTGGTGCCAAAGGCGGGTGATCGGCTGGGGGCGCAAATATCCCTCGCGGGCGAGGCGATCGGGATGGAGCAGCTCGCTAGCCCAGGCGCGCAGAGGTCCGCGGAGCCACTGGCCGATCGGCATGGCGAAGCCAGCCTTGGGGCGCTCAATCAACTCACGCGGCACGTATTGGTAGAGGATCTGGCGAAGGGCCCATTTGCTGGTGTTGCCGCGGATCTTCATGGCCATGGGCAGCTGCCAGGCCACCAGGGCCACACGGTGATCCAGGAAGGGAGCCCGGGTTTCCAAGCCCACGGCCATAGCCGCCCGATCCAATTTCACCAGGATGTCGTCTGGCAGGTAGCTGAGGGCATCCCAAGCCATCATGCGGGCAATGGGATCGTTGGCCAGGCAAGCGGGCAGGGGCTCATCGATCGCTGTGGGTTCCAGCTGGGGGGGAGGGCCTTGCAGCAGTGCAGCCGGATCGATCCACTCACTGACCAGCGACCGGTAGAGATCGTCACTGCTGCGCACATGACGCAGGCGGCCTGCAAGCTTATGGGCTTTGTGCCCGAGCTGACGGATCGGTAGCGGTTGGCCCAGGGCATCCCAGGCCGGCGGCGGCAGCGACGTGATGGCGCGGCCGAGGCCATGGCGAAGCTGGCCTGGCAGCCAGGCCAGGCGATTCCAGATGCGCGGGCCCCAGAAATAGCGGTTATAGCCACCAAAGAGTTCATCGCCGCCATCACCACTGAGGGCCACCGTGAGGCCGGCCTGCTGCGCTGCGCTACACACCAGGTGGGTGGGCAGTTGCGAGGAATCGGCAAATGGTTCGCTGTAGAGCTGCGGCAGCTGCGGGATCAGGGCGCGGGCATCCGCGCTGGTTAGCAGTGTTTCAGTGTGCTGGGTGCCCAGGTGTTTGGCCACCGCTCGGGCATGGGGTGCTTCGTTGAAGCCGGCTTCTTCAAATCCAATGGTGAAGGTGCGCAGGGGCTGGCTGGTCTGGCGCTGCAGCAAGGCGGCGATCAGGGAGGAATCGATCCCCCCCGACAGAAATGCTCCGAGAGGCACATCGGCGATCGCCTGCTCGGCCACGGCCAAGCTGAGGCTCTGCTCCAGGGCATCCAGGGCCTCGGCGTCGCTCTGAAAGGCAGCGACGGTGCCCGCCTCAATCACGGAGCTGAGCTGCCACCAGGGCTGGCTGCGGGGCAGCGACGCCCCAGAGGCCAGGGGCAAAGGGATCGACACCCAGTGACCAGCGGGCAGCTTGGCGATGCTGGCATAGATGGAAAGGGGTGCGGGCACCTGGCCAAAACGCAGCAGCTGGGCCAGGGCCGCACGATCGATGGCATTGTTGAAGCCTGGATAGGCCCGTAGGGCAGCGAGTTCAGAACCAAACAGCAGCGCTTGGCCCGTGCTGCTACCGCTCAACCCCCAATACAAGGGCTTTTCGCCAAAACGATCGCGGGCCAGGTGCAGCACCCGCTCGTGCTGGTCCACCAAGGCCAAGGCCCACATGCCGGCGCAGCGCTGGAGGGCTGATTCCAGGCCCCAGGCCTCGATGGCGGCCAGCAGGGTTTCGGTGTCGGCATGGCCGCGCCAGGTGGGAGCCAACCCAGCGGCATCGAGCTCACGTCGCAGCTGCTGATGGTTATAGATCTCGCCGTTGAATGCGATTACATAGCGACCGGAAGCGCTGTCCATCGGCTGGTGGCCCGCTGGCGTGAGATCGAGAATCGCCAGGCGCTGATGGGCAAGGGCTACGCCAAGAGCTGGGTGCTGCCAGGTGCCAGCCGCGTCTGGCCCGCGATGGGCAATCGCTGCACCCATGCGTGCAGCGATGATCAGCGCAAAATCTCCTTGGGCATGGGCTGGAGAGGCGCAGAAGCCTGAGAGACCGCACATCAGGTTGAAGCTCTAAAACCCAGCACACATCTGATGATGCGCTTCGCGGAGAAGACAAGTGTCACCAGTCAGACAGCTTGAGGGTCATGCTGTAGCTCCTGTGGACCTGCTCACGTCATCGGGGGGCCGCCCAGTTGCCGTGCGTTGTTGGGCACCCGCGCTGCCTTGCAGCCGCTCGGTTGCTCGCTGCATCAAGCGAAGAGACCAGGATTCAAGAGTGTTGAAATAGCCCACCGCTGCCATGATCGGCACCAGCAACAGCAGCAGGGCGGCCACCACTTCCGGCTGGCCCAGGCGCAGGGCGAGGCGGATCACCAGCGATTGCAAGGGGTTGTGGATCAGATACAGGCTGTAGGAGATGCTGCCAACCCAGGCGAGGGCTCTCAGACCGGGGAACTGAACCTCGCGCACGTTGCTGAGCAAAATCAGCAAAGCGAGCACGAACAGAAGGACCAGGCGGTAGACGAGAGTTGCCTGAAACGGCCAAAGCAACAGCCCACCTGCCAGCAACAACAAGCCTGCAAGACAAAGCCGGTGGCCGCGGAGGACTATCAGCCAGGGCAGTGGCAGCCCAACCAGAACAGCGACACCGCAACCCAAGAGAAACTCCCACTGGTAAGGGCTGGAAAGCAGGGTGAACGGGTTGGTGGCCTGGCCAAACTCAATGGAGCCTGCAGTTGCAACGCGGATCGTCGCGAGCAATGACGGCACAAGAATCAGACACCAGCGCCAGATGGACTGGCGCAGCGCGAGAGACAGTCCCAGTAGCAGATAAAAGAAGAGTTCAAAACTAAGTGTCCAGGCCACAGACAGGGAATAGTCACCCCCCCCTGGAATCAACAAGAGACTCTTGAGCCAGTTCACCTGAATGGGGTCGGCGGCGGCCGAGAGACCGGGTAAGAGCATGTAGGCAGCAGCCAGCGCGAGGGCGATAGGCCAGTAGGGCAGGAAGATGCGCAGGAAACGCTTGAGCAGAAACAGGCGCACACCTTTGCCGGCATGGATCACCCGCCGGGCTGCGAGGTACACGATGAATCCGGAGATCAGAAAGAACACATCCACGCCGATGGCACCATGCTCAAGCGTGGCAACTGCCGCTGGGTGGGAAGCCAGCCAACCACCGGGGTAAAAGCCAGTGATCGACGACTGCAAATGAGTGGCGAGAACCAGCAGCGCTGCGATACCACGTAGGGCATCAAGAAAATGATTGCGGACTGATGATTGAAGTGTGCTCTTCATGATTCAGCCTTGAACTCCACGACACAACGACAGGGCTCCCGTGATGAAAATCTCAAATCCACCAACCCGGCGGCGGTGCACATCTGGCGGATCTGGGCGCGGGTGAAGCGCTGCTCTAGGGGGGTGCCAAAGCGATCACGGGCGTCGGTGCGGAGGGTGTGAGATCTCCAGCCGCGGTAGTAGCTCAGGGGAAAGAGGCCACATGCAGTCCGGCGGCTTCTGCCAGGGCAGCGAGGCGGGAGAGAGGCCAGTAGACGGTGAGGGCGATCAGGTCGGTAACGAGCTGCTTTGGACGGGGCGACAGGTGGCGGATCAGCAAGCGGGCGGCGTTGGAGATGTGCCATGGCCAGCGGAACAAGCGGGTCGGCTATCGAAAGAGTTGTAACGGTAGAGCAGCAGCAGTGCGCCCGGTTTGAGCAGTGCGGTGCAAGAGCGGATGGCAGCGGCGGTGTTCGGCACGTGATGGAGCACGTCGAGGCTGTAGCCAAAATCCTGGGAGTTGGGCGAGAGGCCACTGGCGGCCACGGATGCGTGGTGGAACTGCACGTTGGGCTGATCGGCAAGGGTGCGTCTCGCCACGTCCAGAGCACTGGAGGGGTCAATGCAGTGCAGCCTGCCCACTAGGGGCGCTACGAAGCGAGCCCAGCGGCCAGAGCCGCAGCCCATAACAAACCCCTCGGCATTGGGCGGCAACTGATCCCAGGGAAAGATGGCGAAGTAGTCGCCAAACACACGCTCGGATTCATCCTGGCCCATCCCCTGCTTATCAATGCGCTGCCACTCATCGCCGAAGCTAGCGACGATGCAAGGGCCGAATTTAGCTAGGTTAGGCTGCGACAGCGCGTTGAATCATATCTGTGAGCACCGGCAGGGCGCTGCGCAACGAATAGTGCTGCTCCACCCAGCAGCGAGCGGCCGCGCCAAAGCGCAGGCGTAATGCCGGATCAGCGGCTAGCTGAAGGAAAGCCGCCAACCACTGTTGAGATGAATCCGCCAGCAAGCCGCAGCCAGGGGGAACGGCATCGAAATTGGCGCCCACAGGCGAGGCCACCACAGGGATCCCGCAGGCCATGCACTGAATCAGCTTGTAGGCACATTTGCCACGGGTCCAGGGGGTGTCGGGCAGGGGCATCACACCCACATCAAACTGCTGTATCAATGACACTTCCTGCTCCAGGCTCCAGGGCTGCTCAATCACGTCTACGCCAGTGATAGCCGGAGCGGGACCGCCCACCACCACCAGCCGCACGGGCAGCTCGCGGGCCAGCTGTTGCAGGGGCACGATCAACAGCTGCAAGTAGGGCGCGGTGGAGGGGCTGCCGATCCAGCCCACGGTGAAGGGTTTGGCCGAATACTCAACGGGCGACGGCGCGGCTGGGCGGAACTGGTCGGTGTCAACCACAGAGGGCAACACGGTAACGGTGCTGTTGAAGCGGCGGGCGTGGGCGGCCAGCCCGGCATTGCCGGCGGTGACAGCCGCAGCAGCAGCCATCAGGAGATCGGCCTTGGCGCCGAGCAGTGATTGCAGCAAGCGCAGGCGGCCGGAGCGGTATTTAAGGAAGAAGGCGTCGTCGCAGTCGTAAAAAAACGGGATCTGGAGCAGCTGGCGCTCTAACCAGCCGGGCACGAATGGTAATAGTTCACAGTACACGATCACCAGATCAAAGCGATCCGCCTGGCGCAAGGCCTGGACGCGGCGACCGTAGGCGGCGAGCAGGGCTCGCAAAGAGGGGCGACCGCCGCTGAAACTGCGCTGCAGGTAGTCATCGTCCAGCAGCGACTGAATCTGCAGATCAATGCCAGAGGCGGCTAGGCCTGGTTGGAACTGCGAGAGCCGCACGCGGTGGCTGGCGGCCTGGGGGCCATAGAGAGAGAGGCCGAGAACGCGGGTCACGCAGGGAGCCCGGCCGAATCAAGCAAGAATTTCGGCATAGAGCTGGCGATAGGCGGCGGTGCCGGATTCGAGAGAGAACAATGCTTCTGCGGTGCGACGGCAGCGGCTGGCGAGATCGGGATCCTTCAACAGGTCGAACAGCTCTGCAACGCAGGCTTCCATCTCCGCGAAGCTTGCGCCGGTGGCGAGCACACCCACACGGTGCTGGCGCACCACCTGCTCCACATCACCCACGCCGAGGTTGGCCACCACAGGGCGACCGCTGCCGAGCACTTCAGCCATACGGGTGGGGGAGCGGCCAAGTTCGGAGGTAGCACCACCGGCGTAAAACATTACCGATGCGGTGTGCCGCTGCACGATGGCGGGCATCTCGGCAGGGCTGGCCGCTCGGATGCGTAGCCGGTTGGCCCAGGTAGGTGCGGGCTTCAGCGCATAGAGGATTGCCTCCTGCGGATCACGGCTGCACAGCTCAAACCGTGCGCTGGGGTCAACCCGGGCAACGGCATCAAAAAAGGCACGCAGCCAATCGATCAGAAACCACCCACTGAGCACCGTGCCGATGCAGCCGATCACCAGGGGAGCGCTACGAACCGACACTGTTGGCTGAAAGCGTTGCAGATCAGCGCAGGTGGGAATCACAGCGATCCGCTGGCCGGACAGCTCACTGGAGTATTGCTGGCGCAGGTGGCTCACGGCCGCCTGGGTGAGCGACACCACGGCGCTGGCGTCCTTCAGGCAATGCCTCTCCAGCCAGAGCAGAGCGCGGTGCAACCGCGAATCGCGCCGCAGATACCCAGCAGTGATCAGCTCCTCTGGCCAGAGGGCCCGCATATCGAAGATGAAAGGCACGCCAGTAAGCCGTTGCAGCAGCAGGGCGATCGCAGCTGGCACGTAGGAGCGGGCATGCACCAGCTGGGGCCGGCGCCTGCGACGCCACTGCCTGAGAGCAACAAGTGCCAACTGGGAGATGGCTAAGGCCGGAGCCCATGGGCGAGGTTTTAACCGGAACCGCAGAGGGACCCAATGGATGCCTTGCCTCCTGCACTGACGGCACATCTCCTCGAAACGCTCTGAATCCAAGAGATCTTCTGCCTTTTCAAAGCTGATCAAGGTGATGCGGTGATCACAGCTGAGGCCACAGAGGTAGGGCCAGACTTGGCTTTGCCCAAGGGGCTCCAGCAGGCCATTGCGGGTGAGATATAGGACGCGGTTCATGCCCACTGCACAAGCCACGCCTGCCACATCAACACGGTCCATAAACTCGCTATGTGATCAAACCGTCGGCTGAGGTGCTGGCGCCAGAAGGTCTGAATCGGCTCAGGCTGCAGGTCGCCTTGGCGCTGCATCAGCCCGGGCTCAAACAGATCTTCCGCCCATTCCTGTAGCGGACACCTGAGCCATTGTCCGATGGGCATGAGGAACCCGGCCTTAGGCAGGTTAATCCACTCAGGTGGGACGTACCTGGTGAGCATCTGGCGCAGGGCCCACTTGCTGGTGCCGCCGCCCCGGCCGGGGTGAATCTTCATGGCGATCGGCAGTCGGCAAGCAAGGTGGGTTACGCGGTGATCGGGCAAAGGGGTATGGGCGGTCACGCTCAAGGCCAAAACAGACAGTTCCACCATGTTGAGGATTTCATTAGTCAGGAAATTGAGTGTGTCGGTGGCGATAAGACGGGCCACGGGATCGCTGCTCAGACTCACGGGCAGAGACTAGTAGAGAGGGGCGCTCGGCTCCCAAAGCAGGTCAGGGCTGATTGAAGGTCAGTCACAAGCTTGCTTGGCGGCCCCAGGGCTGATTCAAAGTTTCAAAACGGGTTGAGTGCCGGCTGTCGCCTGACCATCGCCAGCAGTCCTTGGATGTCGTGCATCACGGCCTGCAGGCCTTCCCGGATTGAATTGAATCCGGCTATTCGCAGCAGGTTCAAGGCTGCGGTGCGCAGCGTGGCCATCACGCCGGCACCGTTGCCGCGGTAGCGGTGCTTGTCCTCGTGGAGCTGTGTGTCGCGGATCCAATGCCAGCTCTCAAGGCTCCATCGCTCTCTCACCAGTTGCTCGGAATCGCTGTTCAGAACGGTGAAGTCTCGGCCTGATTACCCCCGCAAGCCACTTGCCTCCAAAAAGCAGGCTTGTCAGTGGGTGGCCGCGTTCGTCGATTGGTACAACCACCAACATCGCCACAGCGGCATCAAATTCGTGACGCCCCAGCAACGTCACAATGGCCGGGCTGTGGAGATCAGCCGCCATCGCGGTGTCGTCTACGAACGAGCCAGAGAGCTCAATCCAAGGAGATGGTCACGATCAACAAGGTACTGGCGTCAACCGGAGGTGGTTTGGATCAATCAGCCGCCAGATGAACTCAATGAACCAGGGCAGCTACCGTTGATGCAGGCCGCCTGAAAGGTAGCCCAGGAGTGACACCTTTCCTGAAAGTCACCGAACTGGCTTTACCCTATTCGGCTGGCATCAAGCAAACCATTGCGAGCAAAATAGAGACTACACAATAGACGGAGAACGTTTTCTTGCGATAATAACTGTGGTTGAGCCAATGAGGAGCAAGTGCAGAATAAGATCAACTATTAGCTTAGCAAGGCGCAAGAAAGGGTTCGAATAGATTAGCCTGCGCAATGATTGGGTTGCCTGATTGGCCGAAGCTGTAGGCGAAGGTTTTTTAGAACGTGAAGAGAGAATTTTAAAGATAGATGCTATATCTACATTCCGAGTAGAACAGTGAACAAGTTCAAGGGTGGGATAACGTTGCTGTATTAGGCGCCGCAATTGGTATGAAGTAAAATAAGTAATATGCTCGGAATGGAAGACGGGCCATTTTGACTGCAAGATAAAACGCTCAACACTAAAAAAGTTTGGAGTGGTAAGGTAAAGGAGACCAGACTCGGAGAGGAGTGAGGCCAATCGCTCAATAAGTTTTAGAGGCTCGTCGACATGCTCAATAACCTCAAATAGTGTAATGAGATCAAAAGAGTGTGAGTTTAGATTCAGATCAAAAACCGAAGATAAAGTTACAGGAAGATTTCGAGCCTGAGCTAGAGAGACTGCACTAGATGAAAGCTCAATTCCTTGGCAGTTAAATCCATGTTTAATACAGAACTCAACAAATGAGCCATCACCACAGCCGACATCTAGGATTGAAGATATAGAAGACGAAGTATATTTTTGAAGTTTACGCAAGACCCTAAGATAACTTTTGCAATTAAGGGAAGCGGCTTTTGATGAGGTATGTGTACAGAGTATATGATCTGAGTAATATTCATACAAGTCTGACTGAAAAGAGTGGTCCACGGAAGAGAGGTAGACTACTGAGCAAGAAGTGCACTTAACAATCTTTACCGAAGGCCTGAGATCACTACGATGATGCTGATCAACAACATAGATAGGCGTAGATTGATGAGAACTGCAAAGGGGGCACGATATGAGATCGTCATGAAAGGAATCAAGTGCTGACATTATGGCTAACGCTTGAAAGCACGAACAACAGTTGAAGACCCATCAGGATAATTTATCTTGCCGGCATATGTGACCGTGCAGTTATTATCTTGAAAGTACTTAACTATTTTAGAGACCTGCTGGGGGGAATCATATTCAGGAGAAAAAGCATCAAATGTATCCATAATAGCCCATGACCGGCGCTCCGAGGAAGATAGAGTGCTTGGAAAACCACGTAAATCAGTAATTGGCAGGAATCTAGTTAAAGCGGAGAGCTTACATCTACACATAATGTCAAAGAGCCAAATGAGCCATCTAATATTAAGTGTTATAATGGAAAGAAGAAAGCGCTTGGGCAAGCGTTTTGTTAAAGGTCGTAGAATATACTTAGAATGAACAAGAGTGTGCCATCCATTCATAGGATAGAAATCCACAACAATCTGTGCACCAGGCTTGGCTTTGGAGACAAGAGCGGCGATAGCTTGGCTTACTGAAGGGGTATGTTGTAAGACGCCAAGGCAGAGGACAAAGTCAAAAGTAGAATCACGAAAAGGAAGATTATAAATGGATGCCTGTGAAAGGAAAAATCGGTTATCGTAACCAGTGTTATTACGTAGATTTGCAAAGACAGCGTTAGAATAATCGACAGAGTAAAGAATGGCATTAGTATGGTTTAGAATGATTTCAGAGAAACGTCCTGCTCCACTCCCAACTTCAAGTAAAAGATGTTGGTCTAGCTGACTAGTTGACCATCCGGATTCGTAAAAGAAGCGTTGGAAGCTAAGGGATGTATTACAAAAACCATCAAGTTGCGTTGTGTCAAAATGGTTCCACTGAAAACCAAATGAATCCGCATAATTATCTCTGGGTACGAAGCGGGGTATACCTTGATCAATTGGATAGGATGTAATCGGGCATGAACATTGAGATTCCAGAGAATTCCCAAATAAGGAAGTTTTAAGTTCATGTCCACAATAAGGGCAATAGTAACCTGCTATTTTCATTGAGTCTACAAGTGAAGAAGGTAATTCATGAAGAAAGCAGGAAGACGTAGTGGGTGAGAGAGAAAGAAAAGGATAATACAAGAATAGTACAGGAGGGTTAGAGAAAAATGAATGAAGGCAGACTGATAAATACGTCTTTTGCGAGTTCGGTAGAGAAGAAAGATATCAAGGAGGTATCGGGTTTTTGCTCTAGGTACAAATGTTTTTAAGTAAGTACCTACAAAGGCAATATCATCATGGATGGAAGCCTCAGAGGTAAGACTTAAATCATGCTGAAGAACAGCCATGATAGGCTTGTTGATCCAGATGACAGGACCTCTAGAGGCAAAGAGTGCTACAAGAATAGTGTCGTAAAAAAGGCTGGCATTTTTATAGGCAAAGAACCATGATTGGTCGTAAGCTTTAGTATTGAAAACATAAGTAGAAAAGGGTGCGATGCCAATAGCAAGAGGGGAAATCCAATGAGAAAGAAGTTGTTCTGAAGACGATATTTTTAACACAGGCTTGTTTGTTTTCCAAGCGAGTTGCGTTGGCGATGGGGTGTTGCCATGTGAACTCACTAAGCAACCGTTAAATGCTATGGCAGACGCATTTGGATATGAAATAATAGCTGAGTTAACTATATCGTTGATTCCGCCATATGCAATATCATCATCATGAAGAATGCTGACATATGGAGTAGCAGAAGAATTGAGAACATAGTGGTAATGCTCGTAAATAGTAAGATTGCAATGATGAATAAGTCTTATATTTAGATCATTGCAGAGTACGCGTACATGATCACGCGAATTGGAGTTGGTTGAATTGTCGGATACGAGGATATGAGAAACTGGAGTGCACGCATCTATAAGTGAGTTAAGAAGACCCAGAAGCATATGGGGCCGATTTCTGGATAGCACGACAAACGTGTGCTTATCAGAAACATTATGCATTATGTGATGGGGTAACGGAGAGGGTACTTAGTAAGCAAAGGTGTGGTGGAAGCAAAAATGTTAGCATATACATTGACTTGGGATACATCGAAAGGTTCGAGTATCCAGTCGTAATGAAATACTGACCGAAGAATAAGTTGAAACAGAGAAGATTTGGCATATTTAGAAATAAAGTTAAGTAGCGTAAGTCTATATGAACGAGCAGCAATGTAGTAATATGTATAGCCGATAGAAGAAAGAAAATCAAGACAGTCAGAAGAGGACGATCGAAATTCTGAAGAGTGCTGTTCAAATAGGATTAAGGGTTTAGATTTGCATAGAGTTTGCTTCATACCCTTGAAAGCCTTAAGTTCATGTCCTTCAATGTCGATCTTTAAGAAAGATACTGGTGGAGATGAACCTAAAGAGCTTAAATAGTGGTCAAGGGTATCAAGGTCAATGGTTTGTGGTGATAGAGTTTTATAACTAGACTGAGCTTGAAGGCTCCATCCACCAAGGTGGTCGGTAGATCCATAAAGTTTAGCCGTACACAAGGAATCAGAAAGTCCGAGGTTGACGGTTTTAATATTTGTATAAGCAGCGGTATTAAGACAAAGAAGTCGATATGTGATTGGGTTAGGTTCAAATGATATAGTTTGGGCAAAGAAGGGGCTGAGAAAAACGGTGTGATTGCCAATATTAGCGCCAACATCTATAAACAAAGAAGATGATAAATCGCAACTAGGGAAAAAAGCAGATAGATTAGATGATATAATCTTAAGAAGAGTGAATTCGTAGTATCCGTCAAGGACAATCTGTAACGAGAGATAGTCAGAAGAAGAAATAAAAAGACTAGAAAGGGGCCTATTAGAAAGCAAGTAACGTTCGGCAATAAGACGAAGTAGCTTACCTAGTAAAGGATCTTTCATAAACTAGTAATCTGGAAGGAATGAGCACTAAAGTCTTGATTGAGTGCTAAATATTGGTGCATATTCGTCTTGTCGACGACATAAAGACGAGGTAGCGGGAAGATAAGCTTACCACCAGAGAGCAGAAAGTCTTCGCTCATTTCTATAACTTCAGGGCGAAGGTGCCAAACAAGAACAAGAAGATGAGAAGGAATCAAAGATCGGATGTAATCATGGGAATAAATGGGGATCCTGCTGCCGGGTGTAACGCGGCCGTGCTTCTCAGGATTAATATCACCAATAGCAGGTAAGAGATCGCAATTGATTGCAGCAGCATTAAGAATAATATTACCTTTTGTGGAGGCGCCAAAACCATAGACCTTTGCTCCAGAAGATCTTAAGAGTAATAGATAGTCTCTAAGGTTATACAGAGCTTCGTTAACTCTAAAAGAAAGAAGTTGATCTGCTTTAAGAGACCGAGATTCAGACTCAGACTTGATAGTTCTTGAAAGAGATGTGTTAATAGGGTAAGGCGAATTGACATGTGCTACAGTAAGGTAAACGCTGCCACCATTCATACCATTAAATGAATAGTCCAGGACACGCAGATGCGATCGTTCAAAGAGTTTGAGCAAATCACTAATGTCGTAATATCCGACATGTTCATGGCATATTTGGTCAAAGGTAAGTTGTGACTGCAAAAGTGGAAAGTAAGAGAGTTCAAGTGCCCAAATTCCTTCTGGATGAAGCAGTTCTGATATATGAGTAACGAAAGAGTGTGGATCATCTAGATCATAGAACATTGCGATAGAAGTTATGATCTTGAAAGCAGACTTGGGGAAGTTCCTAGAGGAGGGGCAAGGAAAAAAATCAACTATAGCTAAGATGTCAGGCTCATAACGATCAAGGAACTTCTCACAAGAGGGGTCAACAGCATACCGCTTCGGCTTAATACCTAAGGCTGAATATGAATTAAGAAGGGTGCCATCATTACTACCTATATCAAGAACACAGTCACCATCTTGAAGGCCTACGTGAGAAGCAAGTGATTTTGTTTTTGAGAGCAGATGGGATACCATTGTGTGGCTAAGGGAAGAGAAATAACCGTAAGTAGTCCCATACATCTCACATAGATTAGCAGTTGTGTCTAATTGGACAAATCCACATCCTGTATTTTTATAGTCGCCACACCTAATAAGGTTAAGGGGTGACTGAGGTGGATCGATTTCTTCAGGTCTCGGGAAGATAGAACTGAGGGGCTGATCACCTAGGGAAAGGATATGAGAAAAAATGCTGGAGCCACAAATCCTACAATTCACTGTCTTCGACAAGTAGCAATTGACATTATATAAGATGGCAAGCCGATCTAGCAGATGTTAATATATGTAATATTTGATAAGAGCTTATTAGGGAGTCTTGAAAAACGAAACGGCAAGCTGAGACAGAACTTATTCAAAAGGGGTCGGGGGCCAGGGCTGATTCAGAGTGTCAGCTCGGCTTCACCCGCGGCTGCCGCATCGCAATCGCCAGCAGTGCTCTGATGTCGTGCATCACCGCGTGCAGGCCCTCGCGGATTGAGTCGAATCCAGCCAGCCGCAGCAGATTCAGCGCTGCGGTGAGGAGCGTGGCCAGAACTGCGGCACCGTTGCCGCGGTAGCGATCCTTGTCCTCGTGGAGCTGAGTGTCGCGGATCCAGTGCCAGCTTTCGATGTTCAAGCGCTCCCGGATCAGTCGCAGCAGGGCTTATGGGCTGGTGCGCAGGCTGGTGATGAACAGATGCCGGGCTTTGAACGGCTTGACGTTACGGCTGCCGCTGGCTGGCAGGTCAACGATCCAGGCACTGCCTGTCCAGTTCGCCTTGATGTGCTCCTTTGCCGCCTTTGCCGCAGAAGCAGGGAGTTCACTGCGCTGTGCCTATAAGTGGCTGGCCCGCTACCGCTCAGGTGGACCAGCCTCGCTGGCGGATCGACGCAGTGATCGCCACACCCAGCGGCGGACGCTCGATCCGAACCGCCTCCAGCGTGCCCTGGAGCTACGCCATCAAC
>Ga0194130_10005030_pt1 | contig 16321 bp, 13 predicted proteins | sample TA2KigsurfametaG_FD_160084 | JGI IMG/M metagenome (GOLD analysis project Ga0194130, IMG submission 160084) | Freshwater microbial communities from Lake Tanganyika, Tanzania - TA2015050 Kigoma 12 surface | ecosystem: Environmental > Aquatic > Freshwater > Lake | place: Tanzania: Lake Tanganyika... | reverse complement strand
CATAGAGCGCCGGCAACTCTGAAAGCGCCTTCTCGAGACCTTGCTGGGTGCGCTCCATGCCGCAGTAGTCCCAGATGATTTTTCCGAGTTCGCGATGAAACCAATCTGGCGATCGCGTGCCCTGCACGGCGAGATATGTTTTGAACCTTTCGCGCGCCTCGTTTTCGACCTGCGCGAACGCCGGATGATCGGTCGATGGCACGGGTTTGTTGAGCAACGGAGCCAAATAGTTGCTGATCGTGTAGGGCAAGACGAAATAACCGTCGGCCAAACCTTGCATCAGTGCGCTCGCGCCAAGACGGTTCGCGCCGTGATCAGAGAAGTTCGCCTCGCCCGCGGCGTAGAGACCCGGCAGCGTGGTGCCCAATTCGTAGTCGACCCACAACCCGCCCATGGTGTAGTGCGTCGCGGGATAAATGCGCATCGGCGTCGAATACGGGTCTTCACCGGCGATGCGCTCGTACATTTGAAACAAATTGCCGTAGCGCTCTTCGACGGTCTTTCGCCCGAGGCGCGCAATCGCGGCGGAGAAATCTAGGTTGACGCCATTTTTGAGTGGACCGACGCCGTGCCCCTTGTCGACGAGTCGCTTTGCCGCGCGAGACGAGATGTCGCGTGGCGCCAAGTTGCCGTAACTCGGATATAGGCGCTCGAGGTAATAGTCGCGTTCGCTTTCTGGTATCTGTTCGGCGGGTCGCGAGTCGTCGGGATTTTTGGGCACCCATACACGACCGTCGTTGCGCAACGATTCGCTCATCAGCGTGAGTTTCGACTGCGACTCGTCGCTCTGAGGAATGCAGGTCGGGTGGATCTGGGTGAAACACGGGTTGGCGAACATCGCCCCGCGCCGGTGCGCCCGCCATGCCGCGGTGACGTTGCAGTTCATCGCGTTTGTCGACAAAAAGAAGACGTTGCCGTAGCCGCCGGTGGCCATCACGACCGCGTGCGCTGCATGCGAGGTGATCTCGCCGGTCAACAGATCGCGCACGACGATGCCGCTGCAACGACCGTCGATGACGACGACGTCGACCAGTTCGGTTCGGTTGAACAGTCGAACCCCGCCGAGACCGATCTGCCTCGACAACTGTTGGTAGGCGCCGAGCAGGAGTTGCTGGCCCGTTTGGCCTCGTGCGTAGAAAGTGCGGCTTACCTGGGCGCCACCGAAACTTCGGTTGTCGAGCATGCCGCCGTATTCACGCGCGAACGGCACGCCCTGGGCGACCATCTGGTCGATGATGTCGACAGAAACCTGGGCCAAACGATGCACGTTGCTTTCGCGACTGCGGAAGTCGCCGCCCTTGATCGTGTCGATGAACAGTCGATTGATGCTGTCGCCGTCGCCCTGGTAATTCTTTGCCGCATTGATGCCACCCTGCGCGGCGATCGAGTGGGCGCGGCGCGGCGAATCGTGGAATGTGAACGCGTCGACTTGGTAGCCGAGTTCGGCCAGCGTCGCCGCCGCCGAGGCGCCGGCAAGACCCGTGCCGACGACGATGACTTTGAACTTTCTTTTGTTGTTCGGGTTGACGAGTTTGGCGTCGGCTTTGTAGTTGTCCCACTTGTCGCGCAAGTCTCCCGCCGGAACTTTCGAGATCAGTGTCGCGGTCATCTGGTCGCCCCGCCTATGAAACGATGCCCGCGAGCACCGCGATCGGAAACGAGATGTTGCCGACGACCACGACCGCCGCGAACGCGGTCGCGAACGCCCAGCGCCAAGAGTTGAATCGCGGATTGTTCCATCCCAATGACTGAAAAATGCTCCATGCGCCGTGGCGAAGATGAATGCCCAGCAACAAATTGGCAAGCACATAAAACAACGCGACCGGCCAACGCCCGAGACTGCGCACGACATTGGCGTAGACCTCGGTGCGCACGAAAGTGCCGTCGGCGCCGACCGTGTTGACCACGCCGAAAGTGAGATCAAGCAAGTGCCAGGCCAAAAATGCGAGCACGATCAGACCGCTGTAGCGCATCGTGCGGCTGGCGAAGTTCGCAACTTCATAATCGCGCGGCGACTGATATTTCACCGGACGGGCGCGACGATTCAAGACCGTCAACGACCATGCGGCGTGCAAATGCAAGACGAGCATCGCCAAAAGCCCGCCGCGCAGAATCCACAAGACGGCCCCCTTAGGTGCCAACGGATAAAGCAATCGCTTCAAGAATTCGGCGTAATCATCGAGTTCGGCCGCGCCGAGATACATCTTCAGGTTGCCGATCATGTGGAACAACACGAAACCCATCAGGGCGATGCCCGAAATCGCCATCGCGAATTTCTTGCCCACCGCGGTCGAATAAAGATCGACTAGAAACGGGCGTTTTTCGCGAGATGCAAGCGCGGTTCCCGTGACGGGGCCGCGCGAACGATTCGATTTGGTGATTACTTGCGCCATATCTGCGAAACCAACGCTAGTAGTCAGCCCAGAAACGACCGACATTTGTGGCCAATGGCGTGCGTGAACGGTGTCTCATCGAACCGCGAAATCTCAGCATTCGCACGGATACGGGCCGATTCTTTATACTTTCCGAGACACATAAACGGGTCGGCAACGTCGCCGACCTCGCAGAAAATGGAGAAATAACAAGTGAGCGCACTACTCGCATCTGAAGGCGGCTGGCAAGACTTCACCCTCAAAGGTGGTGAGTGGCTCATTTTGTGGCTCTCGGGCGGATCGGCGATTCTGGCCCTTTTGGTGGGCTGGTATCTGATGGTCAAGGTGCTGCAAGAAGACGAGGGCACCGACAAAATGAAGGAAATCGCCCAAGCGATTCAAGTCGGGGCGTGGGCGTATCTGAAACGACAGTTCCGCACGATCGGGGCGATTCTCGTGCCCGTGGGTGCGGTCGTCTTTTTGACATCCGTAGCGATCGACAAGCCGAACGGCGAGTCGGCGTTGTCGTTCGTGTCGTCGGGTCTTTATCGAACGATCTCATTCGTTTTGGGTTGCGTCGCCTCGGGATTGACGGGCTACATCGGCATGACCTTGGCGACGCGCGGCAATGTGCGAACCGCGGCGGCGGCTCGTCGCGGGTCGATGCGCGAGTCGCTGCAAGTTGCATTTCGCACGGGCGGCGTGGCGGGCATGTTCACCGTCGGCCTTGGGTTGCTTGGTGCGACGCTGATCATCGCCTTGTTTCAGAACACGAGTTCGGCGATGCTCGTTGGTTTTGGTTTTGGCGGTTCGTTGCTCGCCCTGTTCTTGCGAGTCGGCGGCGGAATTTTCACCAAGGCGGCCGATGTCGGCGCCGACCTGGTCGGAAAAGTGGAGGCGGGCATACCTGAAGACGATCCGCGCAACCCCGCGACGATTGCCGACAATGTCGGTGACAACGTCGGCGACTGCGCAGGCATGGCGGCCGACCTGTTCGAAAGTTACGAGGTCACCCTGGTCGCGTCGATAATTCTCGGTGTCGCCGCGTTCAACTCGATCGGTTTGAACCCCGCGCTTGGTCTGGTCTTTCCGTTGGCCGCGCGCGCTATCGGCGTCGTCGCATCGATCGCCGGCGTGTTCGCCGTTCGCGCCAAAGACGGCGAGACGAACGCGTTGAAGCCGATCAACCGCGGCTTTTTGACGGCCGGCCTGATCACGGTGATCGGCACTTTCGTGCTGGCGAACTATTACGTCGGCAACGACAAACTTGAAAAGTCGGGCTTCAGCAACACGGGATGGCGGGTCTTCGGCGCGGTGCTCGTTGGTTTGATTTTGGCCCAAGTCTTGAGTCGTCTCACCGAATATTTCACGGGCACCGAATACGGCCCCGTCAAAGAAATCGCCGAGTCGTCTGAGACGGGCCCGGCAACCGTCGTGCTCTCGGGCACCGCCTCGGGCCTCGAGTCTTCGGTATACGCGATCTTGTGCATCGCCGTCGCGCTCGGCACCACGCTTTGGATGGGTGGCGGCAACATTCAGTTCTCGCTGTATCTCGTCGCATTGTGCGGCATGGGCATGCTCGCCACCACCGGCGTCATCGTCTCGGAAGACACCTTTGGACCTGTCTCTGACAACGCGGCCGGTATCGCCGAAATGTCGGGCGAACTGAAGGGCGAAACGGGCAAGATTCTCGTCAGCCTCGACGCCGTCGGCAACACGACGAAAGCCGTCACGAAAGGGTTCGCCATCGGTTCGGCGGTCGTCGCCGCGGTCGCGCTGTTCGCCTCGTACATCGAGACGATCGCCGGAGAACTCGGTTTGAAAGATGCCGCGGGCAACAAACTCGAGGGCTCGGCAATTTTCACCGCCGTTGAAACCCAGATCAACGTCTCGGATGTAAAGACATTCATCGGTCTGTTGGTCGGTGGTTCGATCGCCTTCATGTTCTCTGCGCTGGCGATTCGCGCCGTGGGCCGAACCGCGGGCGTGGTCGTGCAGGAAGTTCGCGGTCAATTCAAAGACGGAAAGATCATGGCGGGCACGAAACAACCCGACTACGGCCCCGTCATCGATATTTGCACGGCTGCGTCGTTGCGTGAACTTGCGACCCCCGCCCTGCTCGCCGTGCTCACCCCCGTGATCATCGGCTTTGGCATCGGTTACGCGGCGCTCGGCGCGTTTTTGGCCGGCGTGATTCTCACCGGTCAGTTGATGGCCAACTATCTGAGCAACGCTGGCGGTGCGTGGGACAACGGCAAGAAATACATCGAAGACGGTCATCATGGCGGCAAGGGCTCAGACGCGCACAAGGCCGCCGTAATCGGCGACACCGTCGGCGACCCGTTCAAAGACACGGCAGGCCCCGCGCTCAACCCGTTGATCAAGGTGATGAACCTCGTCGCGCTCTTGGTGTTGCCGGCGATCATCAACCTCAAAGACAATGATTCGGCCCGTTTGACCATCGCCGGAGTTTCGCTGGCGATTCTCGTCGCGGCGATCCTGTTTTCGCGTCGCAAGACCGTGAGCATGACGGCCGCCTGATCGGTGGCGCTGTCGCAAAATGTCGACACGAGTTGATTATCTAAGCAACGAGTGGATCACCAGGGTCGCCGAGAGCATCGCCGCGAACGAGAAAATCAAAACTCTGGCGAAACAAAACACCGTGTCCGTGACGCAGGTCGTCACTGGCACGCCGCGCGGCGAAGTCACCTATCACCTCGAGTCGCGCGACGGAAAGATTTCGTTCGCCAGCGGCCCGGCAAAAGTCTCTGACATCGCCTTCACCCAAGACTGGGGCACCGCCGTGGGCGTGGCCACGGGCAAGGTGAACGCTCAAGAGGCGTTCATCAGCGGAAAAATTCGCTTCAAAGGCGATCACGAGCGCGTGATCGCGACCCAGCCTTTGTTCCTCGCGCTGGACGAAGTGTTCAGCGCGGTAAACGCCGACACGAATTTTTAGATCAGACCCAGACTGCGCACCGCGTCGCGTTCGTCGATCAATTCGGCCACCGACGCGTCGATCATCTTGCGACTGAAGTCGTTGATCGGCAGGCCCTGCACGATGCTGTATTCGCCGTTCGAACATGTGCACGGAAACGACGAAACAAGACCGGCCGGCACCCCGTAACTGCCGTCTGAAGGCACCGCCATGCTCACCCAATCGCCTTTCGCGGTGCCGTGCACCCAGTTGCGCACATGATCCATCGCCGCGGTGCCGGCTGAAGCCGCCGACGACAAGCCGCGCGCCTTGATGATCGCCGCGCCGCGCTTGGCCACGGTCGGAATGAAAGTTTCGCGAATCCACGCCTCGTCATTGACGACGGTTGCGGCGTTCTTTCCGTCGACCTCGCAGTTGTAGAGATCGGGATACTGCGACGCCGAATGGTTGCCCCAGATCGTCATTTTCTTGATCGCGCTCACCGGCTTGCCGACTCGCTGAGCAAGTTGGGCCACCGCCCGGTTGTGATCTAGTCGGGTCATCGCGGTGAACTGTTTGGGGTCGATCTCGGGGGCGTTGCTCATCGCGATCAGCGCGTTGGTGTTGGCCGGGTTGCCGACCACGAGAACTTTGACGTTTTTCTTGGCGTTCTTGGCAAGCGCTCGACCCTGCGGTTTGAAGATGCCGCCGTTGGCGCTCAACAGATCTGCGCGCTCCATGCCGTCTTTGCGCGGCATCGCACCGACCAACAGCGCGATATCGGCGTCACCGAAGGCAGAGTCGGCGTTGTCGGTGGTGACCACATCGACGAGCGTCGGATACGCGCAGTCTTCGAGTTCCATTTTTACGCCGTTGAGGGCGCCGAGCGCCGGCGTCACTTCAAGAAGTTGCAAAATTACCGGCGTGTCGGCGCCGAGCATCTGGCCCGAGGCGATGCGAAACAGAATTCCGTAACCGATTTGACCCGCCGCGCCAGTGACGGCGACCCGAACTGCAGACTTCATGACTCGGCAATCCTACGACAAAACCTAGGGGCGACCAATCGCCTGCATGATTAAATCGGCGTAAATCTTCTGCCCCTCGACACGAATGTGGGTTTTGTCGCTGTACAGATATTCGGGGTGCGCCTCGGCGATCGAGAACCAATCGAAAACTTTCACGTTTTCGTAACGCAACGGCAATTCATTGATTCGACGGTTGTTCGTGTTTTGACGCGCCTCGCTAGGCACATGAACCGTGACGAACAAGACCAACGGCACGTCGCTCAGCGGCACCATGATTTCATCCAAAGTTTTTTCATCCACGGTGTTGTTGGTGCCGAGATGAATGATCACCACCGAGCCCAGTCGGTTCACCGACTTCATGAAGTTGGCGATCTCGAGCGCCTGCCGATACGGGCGACTCTTGACCGCGTCGACCGTGATGCCGCGCCGGGTCAGAACATTCGCCGCACCCAGCATCACCGAGTCGCCGATCGCCAGCACATCGATCACTTGGCCGTCGAGCGAAGTCGGCTGGGTCGCGTCTTGATTCAAAATCGTCGTTGCCGAGCCGGTCGACCCGCCTTGGGCGTTTTGCCCTTGGCTGCCAGACAAAATGTCGACCGTGTTCGCCTCGTTGTCAGAAAGATTCTGGGCGATCTCGTCGAGGCGTACCTGCGCGGTGGCCAAACTCACGACACCGAACATCGGCAACAACGCGGTGAAAGCCACGAGCACGATGCGTCGCTGCCGACGCTCGAGAATCGCGCCATATGCGGGCTGGCGAAAATCAGACCACCAGCGCGACAAGGCGCCCTGACGCACGGGGGTCTCGATATAGCGGTAACTCAACTCGGTGAGCGCGAGTGCCAGAAGCACCAACACGACGAACTCGTATGGTGTCAGACCTTGGCCGGCGAACCGTCGATAAAACTGAAACACGGGCCAGTGATAGAGATAAAAGCCGTACGAACGCCGACCCAACCAAACCAACACGGGGTTGCCCAGAGTCGGGGCGAAAAACTTCGACGCGGGATGTACCGCGGCGGCGATCACCGCGACGCTCGCCAAATCTGTGAGAAAAAAACCACCCCTAAAGAGCAGGTCGTAGCCAACCGTGCCTTCGTCGGTGCCCTCGATCACCGTTTTGAATCGCCACATCATCAGACCCAGGCTGACCAAGCCCGCCAGACCGATGCCGTCGAACAGTCGGCTGTTTTTCATCGCCTTCGAGTTCTGCAACAACCACGGTCGCCACCAAATCGCCAGCGCCGCACCCAACAACAAACCACCGGCGCGGGTGAATGTGCCGAGGAACAAGTAATCGACGCGCGAAACCTGCTGACCGAACAGACCCATGAACTGCTCGGGGGTGTCACCGATGTTTGAGATCGTGCCCGATCGGTAGACGACGGCCATATATATAGCCAGGGCCACCGAGAGAAAGAAGAACACCACGCCGACAACCGGCAACCGGCGCTTGCCGAACTTGGCGACCACGAGCATCACGAGCGGCCAGACCAAATAGAACTGTTCTTCAACCGCCAGCGACCACAGGTGTCGTAACGGGACGAACTCGAACGAGGTGAAATAACTCGTGCCAACCCAGATTTGAAACCAGTTGAAGCCATACAACAGCGCGGCGACCACGTCGCCCCGCAACGTGCCCAAAATTTCGCGCTGAAACAGCGCCGCAAAAACCACGACGCCGAGGATCACGACCCAGAGCGCGGGCAGCAATCTGCGGGCGCGACGCAACCAAAACTGTTTCAGGCTCACCGAGCCGTGCGTCTCGGCCTCGGCGAGCAACAACAGCGTGATCAAATATCCGCTGATCACGAAGAACACCTCGACGCCCAAAAAACCGCCAGGCAACCAAATTTTGTTGGCGTGATAAACCACCACGGCCAGAACCGAGAGAGCCCTGATGCCGTCGAGCGACGGAATGTAGCCCAATAAATTGGTTTGCTTGTTCATGAAATCTTGGAGACGATTTTTGCCATCAGTTCGCACGCCTCGGTCGGGTTCAGACCGACTTTCACGCCGGCCGCACGCAACGCATCCATCTTTCCTTGCGCCGTGCCTTTGCCGCCCGAAACGATCGCGCCGGCGTGCCCCATTTTTTTGCCGGCCGGCGCGGTGACGCCGGCGATGTAGGCGCTCATCGGCTTGGTGACGTGATTCGTGATGAAATCGGCCGCCTCTTCTTCGGCGGTGCCGCCAATCTCGCCGATCATGATGATCGCGTGCGTCTCAGGATCAGATTGAAACTCGGCCAGGCAATCCACGAACGAAGTGCCGGGCACGGGGTCGCCGCCGATGCCGACACAAGTCGACACGCCGATGCCGCGTTGCTTGAGTTCATACAGCGCCTGATAGGTCAAGGTGCCCGAGCGAGAGACGATGCCCACATTCGGCCCCGCGCTTGTCGGCGACGCGGCGATCTCGCCGGCGGTGATGCCGATGTTGCATTTGCCCGGGCTGATGATGCCGGGGCAATTCGGCCCGAGCAATCGCGTTTTCGGAAAATCACGCTGCAGCGTGGCGAACACCCGCGCCTCGTCTTGGGCCGGCACCCCCTCGGTGATGCAGACCACGAAACCGACCCCGGCGCGGGCCGCCTCGAGAATCGCGGCGGGCGCGGCCTTCGGCGGAACCGCGACGAAAGACGCGTTGGCGCCCGTGGCGGCGACGGCGCTCTCGACCGTGTCGTAAATCGTGATGCCCTCGACATCTTGACCCGCTTTGCCCGGTGTCACGCCTGCGACGACTTTTGTTCCGTAATCGCGATTGCGCAACCCGTGAAAACGACCCTGACCGCCCGTCAAACCCTGAACGATTACCTTCGTGTTTTGATCGACGAAAATTGCCACGCTATTTCTTCCCCGCCAACTCGACCGCACTGCGGGCGGCCTCGAGCATCGTCGGCCGCGAGATCAACTTCGACTCGTCGATACCCGCAGCGCCAAGAATCGCCCGACCTTCGCTGGCGTTCGTGCCATCGAGTCGAATCACGATCGGTGCCCGAAGCTCGACGCGCTTCATCGCCTCGACGATGCCCTTGGCGACCTCGTCGCCACGCGTGATGCCGCCAAAAATATTGATGAAGATGCTCTTGACTTTCGTGTCTGAATTGATCACATCCAACGCGGCGGTCATCACTTCGGCGTTGGCGCCGCCACCGATGTCGAGAAAGTTCGCCGCTTTGCCGCCGACCTGGTTCACGACATCGAGAGTGCTCATCGCCAACCCGGCGCCGTTGGCGATGATGCCGACCGAACCATCCAGACCGATGTACTGCAGACCTTTTTCGCGCGCCAATTTTTCTCGCGCGTCCAGAACTTCGGTGGCGCGATATTCGTCCCATTCGGGGTGCCGAAAGGCCGCGTTGTCGTCGAGCGTCACTTTTGCGTCGAGCGCGTGCACCTCGCCGTTTGGTTTGAGAATCAACGGGTTGATCTCGGCCAAGTCGCAATCGCCCTTGGTGAAACACTCGTAGAGTTTCACCAGCATCGCCGCCACGCCGTCTTGTGCCCGCGCCGAGATCTTCGCCTCGACGACGCTGCGCTTGGCGGTTTCGATGCTCAGGCCTTCGATCGGGTTGATGTGCAGTTTGACGATCGCCGTCGGGTCGACCTTCGCCACTTGTTCGATCTCGACGCCGCCCTGGGCCGAAAGCATCAACAGATGCCGCTTCGCCGAACGATCAAGAGTGAACGACGCGTAATACTCTTCGGCGATGTCGGAGGCGTGTTCTACCCACACGCGCTTGACGACATGACCTTTGATGTCCATGCCCAAAATATTTTTCGCGTGCAGACGCACCTCGTCGGCGTTGTTCGCCAACTTGATGCCACCGGCTTTGCCCCGCCCGCCGACCTGCACCTGCGCCTTGATCACCACCGGGTACTTCGCCGCCTCGGCCTGTTTGATCGCCTCGTCGACGCTTTCGGCGACACCGCCCGGTGATACTGCGATGCCGAATCGGGCGAAATATTGTTTGCCTTGATACTCGAATAAGTCCACTCAAAAACCTCTGTTCAGACTTCGACCCTGGCGTCCAACGCCGACTCGAGCCACTTGGCGATCTCACCCAACGACGAACCGGGACCGAAAATTTCGCCGACGCCTTGCTGCTTTAGCGTGGCGACATCTTGCTCGGGAATAACCCCGCCGCCGAACACGAGAATCTCGCCCAACTTGCGCTTTCGCAATTCGTCCATGACCCTCGGAAACAACGTCAGATGCGCCCCGGATAGCAACGAGAGCCCGACGGCGTCGGCGTCTTCTTGGAGCACGGTTTCGGCGATCTGCTCGGGGGTTTGGTGCAGACCCGTGTAGATCACCTCGAAGCCGTGGTCGCGCAGGGCCCGAGTGATGGTTTTGGCGCCTCGATCGTGGCCGTCCAGACCAGGCTTGGCTACGACAACGCGATAATTACGTTTCACGACTCAATAACCTTACGGCATGCGCCGTATCGAATTCACATCGCCCATGGCTCGCGCCGTCGGCCCCGTGCTCGGCGGACTTTTGGGCTTCGCGGTTTTGTTCGGAGTGACATGGATTTTCGCCAGCATGGCGACAGACAATCGACAACGCAATCCGCAAACGGTGCCGCGAACTTTCGAAATCGGTCGCGTCGACGATGTGGCGAAAATCATCGCCGAGGGTGGACCAATTCTTTATCCTGACTTGCGCGACGCGACCGGCAAGCGCTCAATCGTCATCGACCACACGGGCGACGACGCCGCCAAAGGGTGGCAGGTCTATTACGCCTACCCCGCCGATCGCGACGAAACATGCCTGGTCGAGCACGTGCAAAACTCGCGCGAATTCACCGACTGCGAAAACCGCGTGTTGCAAGTCGAAGATTTGAAACTTCCGTTGGATGTTCGACCGATCGTCGAGAATCTGAAGACGCTGTTGATCGACCTGCGCGCCTAATTTATTTTTTTCAACGGGGCCCAGGCCAAGGCCAGATGTTTCTTGCCATGACTAGCGAACTCGATGGTGGCTTCCGCCGATTCGCCAGAACCACGAATGTTGACGATGACTCCTTCGCCAAACGACGGGTGCTCGACATCGTCGCCGACTTTCAACCCGGCATTGGCGCCCGTCAGAGCGCCGACGGGTTCGCCCTGGCGCCGATATTTGGGCACCGATTTTTTTGTCCACTCGATTTTTTTGGCGCCGGTTTCTTCGGGGCGCGGACGATAACCGCCCCGACCCTCGTCGGCGCCCGAGTCGACGCTGCCTTCGCGTTGCAAAAGTTCGCCGGGTATCTCGTCGAGAAAGCGCGACGGCGGGTTGTATTGCGTCGAGCCGTAAAGATTGCGGCTCCAGGCGTGGGTCAAGAAAAGTTTTTCTTTGGCGCGGGTGATGCCGACATAGGCCAACCGTCTCTCTTCTTCGAGTTCGTTCTGGTCGACGAGCGCGCGACTGTGCGGAAAAATGCCCTCTTCCATGCCGACGATGAACACGACGGGAAACTCGAGACCTTTGGCCGCGTGCAATGTCATCAACGTGACATGGTTGTCTGAGTCGATCTGGTCGGTGTCGGCGACGAGCGCGACCTGCTCGAGAAACTCGTCGACCTGAGTGAATTCGTTGGCGCTTCCGATGAGTTCTTGCAGGTTTTCAAGACGACCCTCTGCTTCGATCGTGTCTTCAGCCTCGAGTTCTTTGATGTAGCCGCTGGTTTCGAGCGCATGGCGCAACACGGCGCCGGGGCCCTCGTCGAGTCGAGACTGCAGATCGTCGAGAAGCGCGACGAAAGAGGCGATCGCCTTGGCCGCTGCCGCGCCGACGCCTGCATCGGCTGTGCGACGCAGAGCCACGGCGAAACCAACCTGCTCTTTGTTGGCGTAGGCGTCGAGTCGATCGACGGTCGTGTCGCCGATGCCCCGCTTGGGCACATTGAGAATTCGTTTGAGGCTCACCTCGTCGAGCGGGTTCGCGGCGCATCGAATATATGCCAGGGCATCTTTGATTTCGCGACGGTCATAGAACCTGGTGCCGCCGATGACCTTGTATGGCACGCCCGCCTGCATCAGCGACTCTTCGAGAACACGGCTCTGGGCGTTGGTTCTGTAGAACATCGCCATGTCGCTCCATTGGCGACCCTGGCTCTTTTTGAGTTTCGCCAACTGCGAGACGGCGAATTGCGCCTCGTCATATTCGTCGTCGGCGTAATAGCGCACGACCAATTCGCCGGCGCCGACGTCTGTCCAGAGTTGTTTGGGCTTGCGTTCTTCGTTGTTGCTGATGACGGCGTTGGCCGCGTCGAGAATCGTCTGGGTGCTCCGATAGTTCTGCGCCAACACGACGACCGTGACGTCGGGAAACGCATTTTCAAATTGCAATATGTTCCTGAAGTCGGCGCCGCGGAATCGATAGACCGATTGGTCGGTGTCGCCGACGACGCAGACATTATGGTGCGCGTCGGCCAACATCAGCACGATTTCGTTCTGGGCGATGTTCGTGTCTTGGTATTCGTCGATCAGAATGTGCTCGAATCGTTGTTGGTATTGCGCCAGCACATCTTTGTGGTCGCGAAACAATTTCACGGTGTTGACCAGCAGGTCGTCGAAATCCATGGCCCCCGCTTTCAACAGGCGCGACTGGTATTCGCGATAAATTTCTGCGTATTTCGTGTCGAACGGGTTGTCGGCATCGGTCAGCGCCGCCTGCCAGCCGATCAACTCGTTTTTCCAGAGGCTGATGCGCGCCTGCACGCCCCGCGCAGGAAACCGCTTCGCGTCGAGCCCGCGATCACGAATCACATAACCGATCAGGCGTTGCGAGTCTTGCTGGTCGTAGATCGAAAAGTTTTTCGGATAACCGATCTGCTCGGCGTTCATTCGCAGGATGCGCACGCACGCCGAGTGAAAAGTGCTGACCCACATTCGTTCGGCGACCGCGCCGACGAGCGCCTCGACCCGCTCGCGCATCTCGCCCGCGGCCTTGTTGGTGAATGTGATCGCCAGAATGCGCATCGGGTGCGTGCCCTGGTTGATCAGATGCGCGACCCTGTGGGTCAATACCCGCGTTTTGCCCGAACCCGCCCCCGCCACGACGAGCAACGGGCCACTCGGGTGCAATACCGCGTCTTGCTGGTCTGGGTTTAGCGAAGAAATGTCGATCGAGATGTTCTGCCCAGACGCCACCCCTGCAGACTAGGCGCACCATATGCGACTGATACGGCGTTCGGTGAGGCAGAATCTTTTCTCGTGGGTGCGCGAGACAAACTGATAATTCTGTTGCCGCCATCCGAAGGCAAAGCGAACTCGGGTAAAACTGGCACTCGTTTCGAACCCGAGTCGGGCATGTTCGGCAAGGCGCTCGGCCAGAAACGATCTGAGTTGATCGTCGCGTTGAAAAAAGCCGGTGGTGGTTCAGAAAAACTCTTGGGCGTCTCGGGCCAACACTTGGCGCGGGCCAAGGCGGCGAACCGTGCTTTGCGCGGCGCGCCGACCCTGCCAGCCTCGAGTCGCTATACGGGCGTCGTGTGGGATCATCTCGACCTCGTCTCGTTGCCGACCGCGACGCAGAAGGTTGCCGCCAAACAAATCGTCGTCGTCTCGGGCTTGCTCGGTCTGGTCGCGTGCGGTGACGAAACGCCCGAATATCGGCTCAAAATCGGCGCGTCGCTCGCACCGTTCGGCAAACTCGCCTCGTGGTGGCGCGCCGATTTGTCGGCGGCACTCAACGAGTTCTGCAAAAACTCGACGGTCGTCGATCTGCTGCCCCAAGAGCACGCGGCGGCGTTCATCCCTGATCGAGAATCGATCAAAAAATATTTCAGGGTCGATCTGGCCACCGCTTCGGGCGCCGCCGGGGGCCACGACGCCAAAGCCGCCAAAGGGCGACTCGCGCGTCACCTGCTTCTCAATTGCGACAAGCCGACTACCGCGCTCAAATCGTTCAAAGACCCGCGCTTTCGGGTGCGGATACTAGAGCAGTTTTGATTTCAAAAACTCGAGCACGCGCTGCACGCCGAGTTCTTGACGCTGCTCGGTGAGCACCGAGTGGTCGGACTTCGCCGACGATTCGAATTCGACGGCGACGAAAGAATCGCCCAACAGTCGCCGCAATTCGTCGAAGCGTGTGCCGACGAGGCGATCTGACTTGAAGCGCAGACCCAAAACTTGACAACCAGCCGACGCGCGCTGCGCGACCCGCGCGGCGTCTTCGGGCGAGAGATTCAAATCAGCCGAACGTTTCGCGCCAAATGCGAAGGGCAACGACGGTTGCGAAAGCACGGGGGCGACCATGATCTCGTCGACCATCATGCCGAGCGCGAAACCTCCGCTGAAGCACATGCCCACCGCGCCGACACCCTTGCCGCCGATCTCCTGATGGAGTTGCTTGGCCAACGCTCGCAACCAAGAAATTATCGGCGAGGTTTTTTTCATCGCCATCGTCGTGAACTCTCTGGAAATACAAACTTTGGTCATCGATGTCGCGAGATATTTTGAACTCGGCGCTTCCCCCGTGGTGCCGACCAAAAGCGGCATCACCACCGTGAACCCCGCGGCGACGACATCATTGGCGAATTTCTCGACCGTGGGTGTGATGCCCGGTATCTCGTGCACGACGATCACCGCGGGACCCGTGCCCTTTCGGAAGGTCTCTCGAGTTATTCCATCGTGAGAAAACTTCGAGCGAGCCCAACCCTCGAGAGTCGAAGTCATGCGCCGACGATCACTTCGGTCGCCCGACCCCGGTGACCTTCGACCAACTCACGGCATAAACCTTGACGACATCGCCGGTGCGCGGTGCCGCGATCATTTGTCCGTTGCCGAGATACATGCCGACATGGCTTACAGGGTTGCGCGTGAATATCAGGTCGCCTGGTTGAATCGCCCCTGTCGGAATTCGCGTCAACGCGTAATACTGCGAGCGCGACGACCGCGGAATGCTGACGCCGGCCTTCGCCCAAGCGTAGGCAACGAGACCCGAGCAGTCGAACGCCGAACCTGGTGAGAGCGCGCCAAATTTGTACGGCACACCAAGTTGCGACAACGCGGCTTTCACGGCGATACCCGCGGCTGAAGAAGGCGCGGGAATGTTCGAGTATTTGTTCTTTGTGAACTCGGCGGCCTTTCGCGCTGCTTCTTCAAGCGCTGCTTTCGCACGACGACTTTGCTCACTGCGCAACAAATCGCCGAGGTCACGCAGAGCCTGGGCTTGTCGTGCCGTGTAAACGTTGGCGCTTGCCTCGGCCACTGCGAGTCGCTTCTTTGCGTAATCGGCGATGCCGCCGGCGCGGGTGCGTTGGCTCTCGAGTTGTTTTCTTTCGCGGGCGATCTCTTCGATCACGGCCTGCAACTGGTCGAGGCCGCTGACACCCGTGTTCAACGCCACCGACGTCAAATAAGAACGGCGAACGGCGTCAGACAATGTTCCCGTCGAACTGAGGATGCTGGCCAAACTGTTCGACACAGACTTGCCGACGAAAGTTTTCAACGCGACGTTTTGTAATTGGGCTTGCATCGCGGCAAGTTCGATCTCTTTGGCTTTGATTCGTGCTTCGGTCGCAGCGATTTCTTTGTCGAGTTCGATGCCGTCGTTGATTGCATCGGCGTAATCGTCGGCCAGGGCATCCATTTGTTCTTCAAGACGGTCGAGTTCATCGAGAATCGCCTCGACCTCGCGCTGCTTTTGGTCGGAGGTCTGCACGAACTGGTTCGAGCTCACCGCGCCGCTGGCCCCAGCCTGGGCAGGCGCCAGCCCGACAACCAGGGAAACGCAACAGATGGCACCAGCGAGGGGTGACACCGTTCTACGAAGACGCCCAACGGCGCTACGGGTCATGATTCAGTGATTCTAACACCGATTTTTCGCTCGATTTCCCCGCCACCACAACAACTACAACGCTTTATGCATTCACTCCCATTCGATTGTGCCGGGGGGTTTTGACGTGATGTCGTATGCGACGCGATTCACACCGGCGACTTCGTTGATGATTCGCGAGGAAATTTTTTCGAGCAGGTCGTAGGGCAGCCGCGCCCAATCTGCCGTCATCGCGT
>Ga0194130_10005027_pt1 | contig 16328 bp, 16 predicted proteins | sample TA2KigsurfametaG_FD_160084 | JGI IMG/M metagenome (GOLD analysis project Ga0194130, IMG submission 160084) | Freshwater microbial communities from Lake Tanganyika, Tanzania - TA2015050 Kigoma 12 surface | ecosystem: Environmental > Aquatic > Freshwater > Lake | place: Tanzania: Lake Tanganyika... | reverse complement strand
TGGAGGCGGCATGAGGGGCCATTTACCCAGAGGTGTGCCAATTTCAAGGCAACAGCGGTTGAACTGGCCCCAAAAACTCCCAAAAACTCACCTCAAACCCAGCTGAGACCTGCCAAACGTCGAAAACAACGAGATATGTGCTCAGTGGAGGGAGAACTCGACCCTATTTGCGGGTTTTTCCGCAAACTCTTAGCTGACCAATGTCCTCGCCTGAGGCGCTGGCGCCCCACGCAGAAGACCTTCAACACTTAAGTCCTCATCAACATCTGGCCAGTGAATTCCGTAGCCAGCTCCAGCAATCTCCCAGTTGTCACGCTCCTTAGATGTTGCATGCAGAAGCCTTGGGAACCACGCCAACGGAATCGAGACAGATCGTCCATCAGCAAGGTCAACGGTCAGCCTGTCCTCTGTCAAGGCAACGTCTGTGACCCGCTCACCAGGGTTAGCCATGAAACTCCTCCCATGCTTTCAGCAGGATAGCTCTGTTCAAGCTGACCAGCCGTTCAATTTCACGCTGCTCTCTTGCGCTAAAAGCAAGGCTCGAGGGCAAGGCAAAGGTGCAAGCCAGACTTTGCATGATGCCTTATCTCAGTCAACATGAATATGGAGAGGCTCGGTATCCGTTCAGGGGTTAGACATAGCGTCTGACCAGGCCACGGACGCTACCCGTAGCGTCCGTGCGGTTCCAGGAAGGCGGAAGTCGCCCCCTCGGAGCCACCGGAACCGCTTCTTGGTTGAAGTGAAATCATCGAGAAAAAGAGGAGACCCATTGCGGCAACTGGGCTTTTGGATCTCGTCCCACCCCCTGAACGGATACGCTTGGGGATGAAGACATCGGTGTAATAGGCAACGAGTTTTTTTCGCTACCACGGGTTCAGCTCAATGTTCTGAAGCTTTGGATAGGCGGCACGAAAATCCCTGAGGCTATCAACAACCAGAAAGCCTTCGCTCATTGTGAGCACGTGGTTGCGGAGGAAGCCGAAGTAATCCTTCAACGCCTCCGCGCGGCTGTTGCGCATGGCCACCAATTGATTCGTGACCGCAGTGGTGAGCACATTGCCGCCGATGTTGTAGCTCAGCAGGCCGGTAAGCAAGAGGCTGAGCAGGCTGGCCAGCAGCACTATGGCCAGCACCTTGGATTGCACACCCAGCTTGCGGAAGAGTTTGATCACCATGGCGGCAGAAGGATCGGGAGCTAGGGAATGGTGAGCTGAGCCGGGCTGCCGCCATCGGCAAGGCAGCTATTGGAGCCGGTGAGCGAATCAAACTGCCAGGGCTCGAAGCCGATCGAGCCGATCGCATGGACCGCAGACTTGGCGCGGGCAAACAGCGCGGGGTGCTGCGTCCACGCTTTAGGTGCAGAATCCGCCAACCCTAGGCGGGATGGCGCACCAGGTCTTGAGCGAATTCTTGCGGTTCACTTCCCTCTCGATGGCCCCATCCTTCCTGCTCGGGCTGAATGCCGAGCGCTATGGGGGAGTAGGTGAATCTGGGACTGCACAGCAAGGGGGTGCCGCCAAACGACGGGGCTGACCGCCTAAGGTCCGCCCAGCCGGGCGAATCTGGACCCGCGCAAGCCGAGCAGAACGGTCTGGCGTGATGGGCGCCCCCCCTCTGCAAATCCCCCAGCCACGCCCTGCACCAAGGCACCCACCGCAGCCGAAGTACTGCCATCGCTGCGGGCCCACCGCCACCGCCTGGGTCCGCCCGTCGTGCAGGTTTCGCCTGGATGAGAGCACCACCACCCGCCAGTGGTCGATCTGCGTTTACTGCTCCAGCAAGCCGGGCGAACTCGGCAGAAGCTTTTCTGCAAGGCCTCAGGCCTTGCTTGGAGCAGCGAGGGTGAGTCGGCGCCGAATCTTGCGGCTGATTTTGAAGGTGGTAATCAATCCCAGCAAAGGCAATGGTCCTGGCACTGGGACATAGGTGATCGTAAGGGCATCGAGACCCCAGGCTTCATCAGTGCCACCCTGCCAGCCAGCGCCGTACGCATTAATTGAGAGCGAAAGGGTGTTGGCGCTGTGGGGAATGGAAAGAAGGGCGGGCGATGTTGCCATATTAATCAATGTATCAGAGAAATATATTAATGCATTGGCCTGAACGTATTGAGCCAATATTGTACCACCCCCATAATTTACAGCGCCGCTAATAGTGAGCAAATCAAGGGTCGTGGAACCATCAACTTCTATTTTTAGATAGTCTGGCGAGAAAGGCGAAGGGTTGCTAGAATCCCAGCTCTCCAGGAAGCCAAGAATGAAGCTGATATTTACTGCACTATGGGCTGGCAAATTTGAAAGGGTGAGTACGGAGGCGGCTGCGGGGTTACCCATGTTGCGATTAGCATAATAATTGCCTGTCCAGGAGCCAAAGGTATTGGCAGCCTCCAAGCCGCCATTTGTAAATCCACCAGCAGTCACCCCAGGGGCCAGTGTTGGCAGCGCATCAAAATCATTGCTGTACAGAAGTAGTGGCCGAGGCCGGAGCCGCCAGAGTGGCAAGAGTTGCTGCGATAGCTGAGGCACAAGCCAACTTGCGGAATCCTTTCCGGGGGCGGAGCGAGTGCAGAGACGCAGGCATGGATAGAGAAAGCATCGATAAGATCCCCATGATATGAATGCTCAAATTATGAGTCACGTCGACTGACCACCCCGCAAATAAAGCATATTTTTTTCATAGTTCATCTTTTCTTTTTATTCCTTGTCATATCCTTAAGCAGTGGTGGAATTCGAGCCCGATAAGTCAGGTGCCCCCTAAAGGACCTGGCCGAGCGGAGCGGCCTGTGCTTATGTGTCGCCCTCACTACGCCACAGCTTGAGGCCATCAAGGCGGCCTGCAGGCTTTACCAGGTGCAGTGGCTGCATGGGTTTGGCTCTGCCTTGCGCACTGACTTCGCGGCTCATGAATTCGACGCCTCCTCGCGCCGCATGGCAGGCACATAGGGAATCAGCCCCTGCGCACAGGCTTGGATCTGGAGGTCAAGCGGCATCGTGCGGATGTCCACGATGAAGCCATCCACCTCCAGCATCCAAGCCAGCGGCGAATCGTCCAGCTTGCTGGGCAAGGTCCACTTCGGGTCGAAGGCACTGATCTTGAGCAGGTCGCGCACCTTCTTCGAGTGGGCCTGGCCGGTCTGGGCGGAGACACCGAAAGCGGCATAGATCTCTGGCGCTTTGCAATGGGGCGTCTGCGTCTTGTCGAACAGGAAGTTCGCCATGCCGATCGCATGCACAATCCCGGCACACCACGAGGGTTCGCGGCCGGCCAGCAACGGTGAAGGGCGCTTGCGGGCCAGGGCGCAGACCGCTGCAAGCAGCAGCTGCCGGTACTCCCCATTAAGATGGCGCTCGCTGAAGCCGTCGATGCTCTGCATCAAGGCGTCCACCTTCGTCTGCAGGGCCGCTGGCACCCGCTCCTGCCGCTCCTGGCTGCGCGCAAAAGGGGTTTCGCAGGCCATGCCGATCGTCATCGACACCACCTCCCCCTGCACCGCCACGCGATAGCGCTTTCGCAACACCTCAGGGCCCTGCCAACGGCGGGACAGATCCGGGATGTCGTCGATCAGCTGCACCAGGGCCCGAGCCACCCCCTCCAGCCGCCCCAGATCTACCAAAGTGGGCGGGGCCAGCACCAGATCGGGTTCGATCAGCATCACGGTGGGATAGCCATCGCCCTTGGCCACGGGCCAGTGGTACTTGGCGATCTCCTTGAGCAGGCTCGCCGGCATGGCAGCTTTGGCTTCATAGTTGATCGCCCGTTGCCGGGGAAAGTCTGCGACCGGCCTCTTGCCTTCCCGTTCGGCGATTTTGGCCAGATGGACGTAGTGCTCGTAAGCCGCGATCGAATCAAACATGATCACGGCAAAACTCTCACGGTTCTGGCCGATCACGCAGCCGGTCCAGCTGCGGATTCCCAGGGCCGTGGAACTCACCTGGAACAGGGGAGCGTCGCTGGGAATCACCTGCCAGGGCTTGCGTTCGTACAACGCCGCCGCCGCCTCGAAGAACCCGGCCATCTCCTCCGGCGTGACATCGGCCGTCAGGTAGGTGTGCATCGCCTGATCGACTCGAGGCTGCCGCTGCACCTGAAAATCCTCATGTAACGCCGCCATCGTGTCGTCGAGCCGCGGCGTGGGCCCCACCTCGATCGCCACGCCCGGCAACAGGGGACGCAATTCCTCAAGCAGCCGGGCGCTGGGCACCATCACCTGCTGCGGATTTCCAGGCTGGAGGCCGCTGTGAGGCTGGTGGATGGCTTCCTGCAGGGCCTTTGCCAGTGCTTCGCTGGGGTGATCGGGATGGCCCATCGCCGTGGCCCGGATCGGGCCGCTGCCATCCATCACCAAGGCGACCAGCGGTCTGATCGTCTGCCCGTCGTCGCCCGGCACGAAAAAAGGCAGCCGGGCCATGCCGATTTCCCAGGTGCTGGCTGGACTGGTGCCGAAACCACTGTGTCGCTGCCGGGGTGGTGCCATGGCTGTGTTTGCAGTCGCTCCATGCTGCCTGAATGGACAGCCTTTGCCTGGGCCGAACGGCCCAGGCGCTGGAGCAGGCAGGCGGTGACACGGTTGTGCGCATGGCCTGCCTGGATGATGGCGTCAATGGCCGGGTGCTCTCCAGTTATTTGCACACCCTGCAGTGGGACTGCGTCACCAGCACCGATCCGGCCCTGTCCCAGACGCCACTGCGGGCCCCTGATTGGCAGGCAAGGTGCCTGGGGTGGCGTAGCTGAAAGCTTGTGGTGGCCTGTCCACACGAAGGGCTTGTTATACGTTCCTATATCTATTTCGTGACACTCCTCTGGAATGCTTCCTGAGCAAGCGTGTTGAGACTTTTCCCCTGTACCACCGCAGTCATCGCCAGCTTCTCATGCAGTTCAGGAGGAAACCGAAGATTGAACTTGCCTGAATACGGCCTACGTGGCTCAATCCCTTGCTCCTTGCAGACCTCAAGAAAGAGGTCCAGTGATTTCTTGAACTCACGGCGAAGCTCATCTGGACTTGAACCATAGAAAACTGCCCCTCCAGAAATGCCGAGAATCTCTCCACGAAACTGATCTGTTACCTCGTCGTACTCAATCCTGGCGTTGTAGCCGTCCACATTCACCAGATTCATGGTGTCACTCCATAGCAGGCGATGGGTGGGGTCTGTGAAAGACACTGACTTCGCCAAACAGAACAACCGCGACCCGGCTGCCAGCCCTCTCACTTACCTCCCCGCCAAGCTCATGAAACAGGGCTTCAACGTCCCTCCGCAGAAAGCTACCGCTTACAGGACGGGAGAAGATCAGCCCAAGGGCGCGCTGGTGCTTCCGCTTCATCCCACCATGTTACTGCCAAACGGTACCAGTCGCAGCTACCTCTCAAGGGTTTGCCGATACGGATAACTATTGCGATGAGCTGCCGTAGATAACTTATAATTCTCACAGAAAACCTTTCGGCAGTCGGCTCCAACGATTTGTTATGCATCGATCGCAACTTGCACCCCCAATCCCCGTCCGTGACACTTATTTGTGCAACAACGCAACTCTCTGTTAAAAGGTTCGCCTATTTACCTGAGTTACCCCTAAACGTAGTGTTTGGCTTCAGCCATTAACTGATTTAGATGCTCTTCTGCTTCTCTATAATTAATTTCCAATCCAGCGCACGTTGCTGTAGCTTTCATGAGAGGCATTACCACAGGAACGACTCCAAGAGCGGTTATGAGCCAGGGCTTTTCACGTATTGTATTGGTTGTGTTTGCTCCAACAAAGGATACAATCTGCTTAAGCTCTGGTAGTTCAATATCAACTAGTTTCTTTAATGCTTTCTGTGCATTCTTTGGCTCGCCTAAGTATGTATGGCATAATGCCAACCCCAGATATGTGTAGGCTAGCCTTAGACTCTTCTCAAAATTGATAGCATTATAGAACCTGTCTCTTGCTACCCTCAGCAAGCTCGTTTGTTCTTGATTTGAATCTACAGAATCATCTAAAGCTCTTATCCCAGAATCGACCTCCACTGCTGTAATCTTTTCTAGCGTTATCGACAAGTGATCTTCAATAAGCCCAAGATATTTCGCAATTCCAAGCACGAGATTAGTCGCTTTGAGAACGTCGGCTAAATTCATAATCAAAATCCCATTCAGCTAAGGAGACTCTGGAAAACCCCGCCACCCTCCGCGAGAATGACCTTGTGATCGCAGGCGTGGGCTGGCATGGGCGTCAAGCAGTTCGGTTTTGGTGATTACGAGCAGTCCACGGCCAGAAATATACCAGGCGCGAGCTCTTCCTGGCTGAGATGGAAGCGGTTGTGCCGTGGAAAGAGCTGGTCGATCTGATCGAGACCCACTACCACAAGCCCTGCAGCAAGGGCGGTCGGCCGCCTTATCCACTGGAGACCATGCTGAGGGTCCATCTGCTGCAGGAGTGGCACGACCTCAGCGATCCGGCCATGGAGGACGCGCTGATCGAGGTAGCAACGATGCGCCGCTTTGCCGGCATCGCCCTGATCACCGACCGGATCCCGGATGAGACCACGTTCCTGGCGTTCCGGCATCTGCTGGAGGAGAAGGATCTGAGCGCGCAGATCTTTGAGACGGGCAAAGCTCACCTCAAGGCCAACGGCATGGCCATGAAGCAGGGCACGATCATCGATGCCACCATCATCGAGGCTCCAAGCTCCACGAAGAATGAAAAGCGGGAGAGGGATCCTGAGATGCACCAGACCTGTAAGGGCAAGCATCGGCACTTTGGATTGAAAGTCCACATCGGGGTGGACCACGAGAGCGGCCTCATCCACTCACTGGAAACGACCGCCGCCAATGTGCATGACCTCACCACTGCTGCTGAGCTGCTGCACGGAGAGGAAACAGTGGTCTACGCAGATGCTGGGTACCAGGGGATAAAGAAGCGACGCGAGATGGAAGGCAGGGGTATCGGGTTCCGTACTGCGATACGTCCCGGATAGCGTAGCGCGTTACCGCATACACCCGAGGGGCGTTTGGATGATCTGATCGAGACGGCCAAGGCTCACTTCCGTGCAAAGGTAGAGCATCCATTCCGCGAAAGTAAGCGGCAGGTTGGCTTTCAGAAGACCCGGCTGCGGGGCATGCTCTTACCGAGGCCGCAGGCCGAGCGTGGCGGAGCCACTAGAATGCTGCAAGGTGAAGGAGCTGGCAGCACTTTCCAACCTCTACATGGTGAGGAATGAGCTGCTTTGCAGGACATGATTGGGGGCATGGCGTGGGCATTTGGGGTTAATACCGCTCCAAATGAGCGTGATTCAGCCTCAGAATCAGCGAATTCAGGCTGATTGGAGCCTTCGAAGATGAAAATGCTGATAAGGGACAAATCAAGGCCAGGATGCCTCTTTGAGCGCTCGTTGTCCAGAGGTTCCCTAATTACGAAGTCTGACTGCGTTCTACGACGGTATTCCATGTCTCTGTTCATTTTATTCTGACAATTTCTCCGCAACCTCTATTGGGCCACCTCGAAGAATTCGGATTCCAGAGGTACCCAGCAATTGAGACCCATTGCCCCGTCAGGCCCGCCTTGAGCCCGAATCCTCGGGAAAGGAAATTTTTTGAGGTGCCGTATTGAAGATTGAATCTCTCAATAGATAGTTTTGAATGGCTTCGTTTCATAAATTAATCCAGTCAAGCCAAGGGTTTCGGTGATTGAGAACTCAATAATTGTCAGATCTAGCTTTTCAGAGACTAAAACCCTTATTTAGCAAAGAATATTCATGCAACAAAGCCTCGAAAATGATGAATTCATAACTAACAGACAATCTTTATATACTGTCTCGTCGAACGCTGCCCCTGAGTGGCAGGCAGGGAGACTGGGGTGGTAGAGCACAGATTTGGTGGGTGCCTGTCCACTCGAGGGGTGTGTTCGAAGTGTCGGATCACCACAGGAAGCCTCATCGTGCCTATGACACAGACCAGTTCGTGGATAGATGGGGCGCTGGTCCGATAGCATGGAAGCAGCTGCGATCAAGTACCTTCCAATGGAGTCAGTAAATTCAATTGATCAGGTCGATATCAGCTTTGATGATCTAGAGTTTGCGATTAATCCAGAGCCCAGATGTCCAGTAGTTCTCCTCTTGGATACTTCTGGATCAATGATGGGTTCCCCTATCCAAGAGCTAAATCAGGGTTTGCAACAGTTTTGGGAAGAAGTATGTTCTGACACCTTAGCTGCCAAACGGGTCGAAGTTGCAGTAGTCACGTTTGGTCCCGTAAAAGTAGTTCAAGACTTCGCAGTTCTTACTCAGTCTCGGCCACCAACTTGCAGTGCTGATGGCGTTACTCCTATTGGTGAGGCTATAGTAAAAGGCTGCGGCATGCTTCAGGATCGCAAGAAGCTTTACAAGCAAAATGGAATTTCATATTTTAGACCGTGGATGATCCTTATAACCGATGGATCTCCTACAGACAACATCTCTGATGCTTCTGAAGCAATTGCACTAGGAGAAAAAGATAAAGCGTTAGCGTTTTTTGCTATTGGTATTTCTGATGCCGACATGCAAACTCTTGGAAATCTGTCTGTACGACAGCCTCTACGATTAAAGGGGCTAAACTTCAAAGAGTTCTTTAGTTGGCTATCCGCTTCCGTAACTAGTGTATCTCAGTCTGCACCTGGGGATATTGTTCCATTGAAATCCCCATCAGGGTGGGCTGAGGTGTAACAAGTGAACTGGCGGACGTGCGGATCAAGCTTCTTAGGATCTACTCATGTTTCTTGTGGATTGCCTTGCCAGGATTCAAATAAGCATAGGAAGGTTCAGACAAGGTCTGGGGATTATATTATCATAGTAGTATCTGATGGTTGTGGAACTGCAAAGTTTTCCGACATCGGTTCAGGTATAATCACATCAGAGGTAACAGATTCCATTAGTTGTTGTCTTCAGCGCTCATCTGCTATTCCTAATCTATCCGACTTGATAGTGCATTCTCTGGGCCATGCCAACCAGTGTCTTGCTAAAGCCGCAGCTCGACTTGCAACTTCAGTTAATGAACTCGCCGCCACTTGTATTTGCTTGGTTGTAGGTCCTGATAGGTATGCTGCTGCACAGATCGGAGATGGAATCATTGTTGGTTTATCAAACAATGTATCTGGTTGTCTCTTCTGGCCTAGACAAGAGTATGCAAATGTGACCCATTCCCTAACAGGGAGAGATTGGCGAAGCAATACCCAAACTCTTAATTCTTCTTTGGCTTCTGCTATTCCTGATAGCTGGTTCTTGGCTACAGATGGAATCCAGGCCATAGCATGCGACTATGAGAAGAAAGTCCCTGTCTCAGGCTTTGTATCGGTATTGCTCGACAAGTTTAAGAGACTCTCTCATCTACCAGAACAAGACATGCAGTTGGCACTAGATACGTTTCTACAGTCTGAACGAGTGAATCTCGCCGTATCTGATGATAAGACAGTGGTTCTAGCATTTAGATAATGCCAATTGTCTTGCCTTCGGGGGAAATCCTAAAAATCTCCAGGGATCCCTTGGGCATTGGGGGAGAGGGAAAGGATTATCGTGTGGCGAATCAGGGTCAGAAAGGGATCATCGCAAAGATATACAATAGGCTTCCCGATCGTGAAAGGCAGGAAAAGCTTAAAGCGATGATCTCAATATGTAATCCTGCACTTATGGATGTATGTGCATGGCCAATTGCTACACTTGTTGATACGAATAGTGGGGAAATATGTGGCTTTACCATGAACGAAGTTGTCGAGAGCGAACCACTACATCATTATTATAGTCCATCATGGCGTAAGCAGAATCAGCCAAATGCATCATGGGACAACCTTTTGCAGCTGTCGGCAAATCTAACTGCTGTATTTAGTGTTGTCCATGACTTGGGACTTGTAGTTGGTGACGTAAATCCTAATTCACTGAGAGTGCGAAAGAATGGCAGAGTTGTTCTGATTGACTCTGATTCTTTTCAGCTTAGTCATAACAGTTCTTTATTCAAATGTCGAGTAGGTGTTCCATCGTTTACTCCTCCAGAGCTTCTTTCATCAAATCAGTCCTTTGATCTTATCAAGCGTAGCATTAATCATGACTTATTTGGATTATCTCTATTGATATTTCATGTGCTATTTATGGGGCGCCATCCATTCGCGGGTGTCTTTAATGGCCCAGGGGACACTCCAATTGAATCCCATATTAGAGAGTTTCGATATGCGTATGCAGTTGATCATAAACAGAGAGGCTTGTTGCCTCCCCCACTATCTATAAGCCCAAGGCTAGTCGCTAGCTCGGAGGTGGCAGAAGTCTTTGAGAATGACTTTACCCAGATAGGTGCAGTTAAGGGCAGAACTAGTTCAAAGCGATGGTTTGAAGTAATATCAAAGCAGAGACAACGGCTTGCAAGATGCAAGTCAAACACAAACCATGTCTATGATAGCTCTGTTGGAAACTGCATTTGGTGTGCCCTAGAAAGAAAAGGCTTATCATTCTTCGAGTCCAGGATGCCTGCGACTTCATCTAATAATACTTCTGGTTCTTTTACCAGATTTAAGCCGGTCGATTTATTGCCAACTAAGACTGAAGAGGCAGCTTGGAGGCGAATCTCCGCAGTCTCCGCAGAGAAGAATGTAATTCCAACAATAAAACTATCCACCATCCAGCCGCGTTACGGACTAACTGAAGCTGAACGAGTCTTTATCTTAAGGAGAAGTAGACTGAGGCTGTCAACATGTCTACTCGCTGTCATGTTACTGCTCATTGGACAGACTGCTATAATCGCTTTGATAGCGATTCTGCTTATTGCTGGCTTTGGATACTCTCCCAAACTAATACGGGAACGAATTGCTAGATACAAGGCTGAGCTCGCGCAAGTCGAAGCAGATATTACAAGACTAAAGACCAGTTGGAACTCTTTGGCAGACGCTAGCAAACAAACAAATATCATCTCAACTGCTCAAACCGCATGGTCAACAATTCAATCCCTAAAGGATCAGTTTGATAAAGAAATAGCTTCTAAACTCGATATCCTACGCAAACAGCATAAAGACTCTTATTTGCGCTCTTGGTTAATTGCTGACGCAGGAATATCTGGAATTGGCCCTGGGAGATCATCAACCCTTGCTTCTTATGGTATTGAGTCTGCAGCTGATATTTCTGCAGAACGACTTTACGGAATTAGTGGATTTGGCCCAGTTCTCACGTCATCTCTGTTGGCGTGGAAAACTAGATTGATAGGTGGCTATCAACCACCCCCTGATGATCGGCTTCTCAAGGGTGAAGAGAAAGTATTGTTAGCAAGATATATGAAGACTAGGCGACAAGCTTCTGCTGACCTACAGCTTTCTATAGAGACTTTTGATGAGAATGCAAAAGAGACTAAGAGGCTTTGTGCTGGCTTCGAGAGTAGATTTCTAAAATCGCAGCAACTTGCTGCTTCAATAAGAGCCGACATAAGCCAGCTGAAACAGCCTGCGTCGTCTACCTTTAAAGATAAATATTGGTATTTGATATTCTAAGTGCACGTTGCCTATGCTTTCCCATATACAGTTTAGGGCATGCAAGCTTATACCCTGGATGACCTTTCTAAGCCAGGCTGAATGGTTGAAGTTTAGTTGTCTAATCCTAAATGCCCTTGAATCTGATCCTTCGAACGCCGCCCTTGAGTGGCAGGCAGGAAGATTGCGGTTGCGAAGCTAAGAGTTGATGGCGGCCTGTCCACTCGAAGGGCATGTTGGAAGGTGGACAAGAAAGTATTCACAACGGAATTCAGCGATCAGGATTGGAATGCACATAGCGATAATGGCCTCCAGCAATGCCGTCAAGACAAAGAAAAGTGTGGGTTGGAGTCTTACAATCTAGCAGTTCAAGATTAGAATGGAAGATCATCGATATCGGGATTACTCGCTTCATGCGCTGTTGCAGAGTCGGGTTTTCCGTCGTTGTCAGCCTCAGCATTCGTAACGGTTTCGATACCAAGCAAGGCCCTTACGCTTTCAGCAATCTGAGAAATGAACTCAGGGATGATATTCTCTTTAGCGCAATACTCTGCGATAAAGCGAGCAACTAGTGGTTTGTTCCGGTTTGGCTCAATTCCGAGGCATTGCTGCGCCTCTCCAGCAAGCTGATCGTAGAGACCAATCTGCAAAATCTCTAAATCACTTTTCATTTGAGCTTCCCAATTCCCGTTGAGGATTCCATAACTTGAATGAATTCCTGCTGCCGGTGATTCTGTTTCTGGAATGCCAAGCAACCGGCACATTACTTTGTTGGCATTGCGTTCCTTTGAATTGCCGTCATCATTATCAAAAATCACATATACTGGAATCTCATGAGACTGGTATACGTGCACTAATGTATCGATAGCAGTTTTGCCCCCGGCGGCAATAATTGAAATTCCTTCTACGTCAAAATCTAAGCCTAGCCGAGAGCATAGCAATGGAAGCGCTTCACGCTCTGAAGGACCTTCAGCGACAATAACGAGTTTGGCAAAATATGGTTCGGCCATTTCTGCAGTACGGATATTACGCATGAATGCTCTCAGTGAAGATAGTGTTATCGGCCTCTCCGGATGCAGCTGCTGTCGTCTTGCAAGCAATGCATCAATGGTGGTCGTGCGAACATTCGTACAGTATTCTCCTTCGTCATCTTCCCTGCAGTCAACCAGCACAACCCTCTCTGGGCATGTAATATCAAGGAAAGCTGAGCTATGCGATGAAATGAAGATTTGATTTCCGTCTGACACCAATTGTTCAAACTGTCCTTTTAGACTTCGCTGCGCATGGGGATGTAGAAAAAGCTCAGGCTCTTCAATGCCTAGAATTGCGCCCCCTCTAAAGGCGCGAGCAAAAGCATGGAAAAGAGCCAGCACTAATAAGTTGCGAACTCCAGAGCCTGCCTCGCCAGGCGACTTGTACTGACCACGTTCAACAAGTGTGGGGTAGAGGCTGCGATAGAGATTAGTTTCATCTATGGTTCGAAACTGGAATTCAACGTCATAACGCGAGGTTCTAAGTTGCTCTGAAAATGCCTCTCGAAGTGCCAGTTCAAAACTATTGTAGAGCTCAGTTCTCAGCAGGCCATGCGCTTGACCTAGAAGAGTGCGCAGATCGGGTAGTCGGTCATTCCCACAGCGTAATAGGTCATCATGCAAGAAGCGAACCGCTTGGCCAAACAATGTCCAGCGAGAAACGCCGAACTGACGATCAAAACTACGACTTGCATCAACATAGGCGAATGCTAGCCGTCCGCGTTCTTCATTATTGAAACCATATACCTGTTTCCCATTTCCATCATAGGCTCTCATCGTGTACTTCTCTCGCGAAGTATCGAAGTCGATTGTGCGATATGGTGCATCCTCAAAATCAAGCTGGATGAAAATGTCTCGCTGGCGATCATTAAGATAATAGTCGCTATCTAGAAGGTTCGCCGGCATTGGCCAGCGATCGCCAAGCAAAAAGTTTATTGCACTAAGAATATTGGTTTTACCAGCATTGTTGGCGCCTACAAGCACCGTCATGTCTGACGGAGCAAAGTCGGCATCTTTGACGGATCGCCAGTTTTGAATAATAACGCGGGTAATCTTCATGCTTGATGGGCACAGGTCCTAGATTGCTGCTGCCATTCAGGCATTCTAGGCAGTGTTAGAAGTCGCACAAAGCATATCTGAGTTGTCAATACACAAAGAAGCCTTGGCATCAGTTTACTCGCAGAGACTGGTCGTAGCCATTGCATGCTCTGCTTTCTCGCATCCTTCCAACTTGTATTTGGCTGGTTCTGAGAACCACGGCAGCGCGCCCCATCGGACGATAAACAAACCGTTTAGCAAGGCACATCATGGGTGGAAAAACGAGTCCTGGCAGGGCTTGTTGAGAGATAGTGTTCAGATTGTACAGTGGTTCTCAGAAACAGGTAAGCACTTGTATCGGGCGATACGGAATGACGGCATGCCTGCGGGAGCCCATGCGGCAACGTACTGAAGCAAGTGATGTAATTGCTCGTCAACTTTAGATCTCCGCGGCCAACTATTTCCTAGGGCTTATCCTTTCTGCCCATGTTCCTGTTGATTCTCTTACACGCCTAAACAGTGTTTCCCGGCTTTGTGACTGTATGTCGATCCTTCCAACGCTGCCCTTGAGTGGCAGGCAAGGAGCTGGGGTGGCGAAGCTGAGAGCTGGTGGCGGCCTGTCCACTTGAGGGGCTTGTTCGAAGTGTCGCGACTCTATAAGCAAGATCTGCAGACTTTCGCCTTAACGGCAGAAGCCCTATCATTCAAGGAGTCACCAATGGAATCGTTTGTCTTCCATGCCGGCGGTACCTATGAAAATCGCTGTCAGTGGTGATCAACAAAGGTGAGTCGTTGAGCTCCGCCTACCACAGCCTCACAGCTCAGTCATGGGGGAGGAAACAGTCGAAACTGCTACAGCCCATTTGTGGTGAGTATCGTTACGCCTGTGCTGTGAGCTGGGCATCTAGGTCCTCTGTCAGCTGGTATTACCTCAAGTGCTGGACGGCCTGGCTCGCTGCAGGTCAGTAGCTTCTGCACGCGCCCTCAAGGCCACGCGCCCGCGAGGCCACGCTCGCTTGCCAACAGGAGATTTCTGCCTTCTCTTCCCGATCCTTCGAATGCGAAATGGATGGTTTCCGTGAACCACCACGCCGGCTCTCCTCCTTTCTGCTCGCTGTCAACGACGTTGGCGTGTCATCTTGCTGCGCAGGGAAGAGGGGGGCGTAGCTTTGCGTAGCCCACAGCCAGAGCACCTGGTTCAGACCCCACCGAGGGATGGCGCTCGCCCATCACCCCATCGCTGCGGCTCCAACGGCCCCGGCGAACAGCATGCCCTTTGATCGAACTGGGGGGCTCACCCCAGAAAGAACGCCGCGAGCAGTGGCCACAACCGCTTCACCGCAGCCACCAGCTTGGAGGATTCCGCCAGGGCCTTGTTGGTTTCGCTGAGACCGGTCGTGAGGCTCTTGAGGGCGTTCATGGCGCTGCGGGCCAGGCCGCCCTTGGCCTGGGGATCCCGGCCGGCGACGGCCAGCTCGGTGACCTGCGCGAGGGCCTCGGCTCGGGTGGCGTCCGGCAGCTGGGTGTCGGCATCAACGCTGGCTTTGAGCTCCTGCAGCAGCTCCCGCAGGCTGGGCTGATCCGCCGCTGGCCGTTGATCGGGGAGGGCTTCGATCGTGAGGCGGGCCCGCTCGCTCAGATCGCCCAGGTTCACCGCGCCGCCGCCGGTGTGGAAGATGCCGGTGTTGATCAGGTTGCCTTCGCCGGCCTGAATGGTGACGCTCGCCGGAGCGGGGGCGGGGTTGGCGGGTGGCATCAGACGGCCGGTGAGTTCCACGAGTTGGGCGGCGTGGTTGCGGTGATCTTCCGCCCGTTGCCTTTCCACCTCGCCGACACGCCGCTCCGCCTCCAGCTGCGCCTGAAGGCGTGCATTCTCCAGTTTCAAGCTGTATTCCGCAAAGAAGGTTTGCTCCACCGCGCCCTTGTCCACAGGGCCAGAGGGCTGCAGGGTGGCAAGCACATCGTTGCCAATGCGCCTGATGCCTGTGAGGGATTCCGGCGTGATTTGCTTGTGCTGGCGCATCACCTCCTGATAGGCCTGCTGGAAGGCTTGGGGGTCGACGCCATTTTTGATCAGCAGTTTCACCTCCTCGATCATCTGTTTGAAATAGGTTTCGAAATCACCGGGGCCAAACGTTTTGTCGGGATCGTGGGGCAGGCGCTCGCGGTGGTGATCATCGCGCCGCTGGCCGTGCGCATCGAGGGGTTCCAGCAGATACACATAGGCGCAATCCACCCCTTCGAGTTGGGTGGTGTGATCGATGTTCCAGCCCTCCAAGGTGGCGCCGGTGAGGTGGGCGCCCGCCAGGTTTGTGCCGAGGCATTGGCTGGCCTTGAGGTTGGCCCCTTCCAGCTGGGCGCCAGCGAGCACGGCTTCACTGAGGTTGGTGTCGCGTAGATCGGCACGGCGCAGATCGGCTTCGGGGAGATAGGCGCCGCGCAGGTTGAGACCCTGCAGATCAGCGCCTGGAGCGGAGCCGCTCAGCAGCAACGAGCGGCTGCGGGGTTCGGCCAGAAGCGTGCCTCGCGTATCGGCCAGCTCCAATCCCCTGGCACCTTTCCAGCAGACCCGCTCCAGACGGGTGGCTTGGCGGGGGGAGGGAGCGAAATTGATTCGAGCCAGCTGGGTGCCGGTGAAGAAGGAGCCCCGAAGGTTGGCGCCGGAAAAGCGGGTGCCGCCCAGGGCTCCCCAAGCAACCCCAAAAGCTCTGATTCCCGCGTAGCCGATCGCGCCTTGACTTGAGCGGTAATAGGCAAGACCTGCCAAAATAAGAAAAGCGCCAGCGCCAGCGCCAGCGCCAGCGACAGCGACAGCGA
>Ga0194130_10005026_pt1 | contig 16328 bp, 14 predicted proteins | sample TA2KigsurfametaG_FD_160084 | JGI IMG/M metagenome (GOLD analysis project Ga0194130, IMG submission 160084) | Freshwater microbial communities from Lake Tanganyika, Tanzania - TA2015050 Kigoma 12 surface | ecosystem: Environmental > Aquatic > Freshwater > Lake | place: Tanzania: Lake Tanganyika... | reverse complement strand
TCAGTGCTGTTACTAGCGATGAATCAACGCCGCCGCTTAAGAATGCACCGAGTGGGCGCTCAGAAATCATTCGAATATTGACAGCCTCTTGAAGGAGGTCGGGTAACTCAGCTAGGGTTTGTTTTTCGCTTATTGCTTTAGGTGTGTAGTCAAGTTGCCAGTACCTAGTCAGAGTGATCTGGTTTTGATTAAAGGTCAAATAGTGAGCTGGAGGCAACTTGTTGATGCCGGCGAAAGCTGACATCGGGTGCGGGACATACGCGTAGGCCAAGAACACATCTATTGCTGAGAGATTCGGCTCTCGTGGGACTCTCGGATTAGCCAAGAGCGCCTTTGCTTCAGAACCGAAGAACAGGTTCTTGCCAATATGTGAGTAATAGAGGGGCTTCTTGCCGGCTCGATCTCTTGCAAGAAACAACGTATTGGAGCGTGAGTCAAAAAGGGCTATCGCAAACATTCCGCGAAGTCGTGTTACAAAGTCAGGGCCAAATTCTTCATAGAGGTGAGGTATTACCTCAGAATCAGATTTGCTTCTTAAGGTGTGGCCTTTCGTTTCAAGAAAATCAAATAGTTCACGAAAGTTGTAAATCTCACCGTTGAAGATCGCGACTATCTTCTTGTCTTCTGACCAGACCGGCTGATGACCGCCCTTGACGTCGATGATGCTCAGGCGTCTCATACCTAGTGCCGCTTCGGGGCCAAAGTAATAACCGTCTTCATCTGGACCTCGGTGAATCAGGCAATCAGTCATTGCCCGTAGGACTTCTTGTGTGCCGCCGTCGGGACCTGCCCAGCCCGCTATTCCGCACACAGGGACGAAACTAACCGATACCGTTTCACGTTAATGACGGTGAAACAGCACATCGATCAGTTATCGGTGCTTATACCTGCGTACCAAGAAATCGTGAATTTACGATGGCTGCTACCTCGTGTCATCGCGAATGTTCCAAATCAGGTGGCATATGAAGTTGTAGTCGTGGTGGAACGTCAGTGTGCAAATGAAATCAGAAAAGAAATAGAAGCGTTAGGCGCTGTTGTGCTAGAGCGCTCACCTACCGACTCGTTTGGGGACGCCATGCGCACGGGGATTCAGTACTGCGTGGCTCGCGCGCCTTGGGTGTTGGTTCTAGATGCGGATGGATCGCACGACCCGGCCAGCATTCCGATTCTCTTGAGTGTGGCAAATGAGACCGATGCAGACATCACGATCGCCTCTCGATATGTATCTGGCGGTAGTTCTGACAACTCTTTTGCCCTCTACTGGATGAGCCGACTTCTTAACTTTGGCTACAGTTTGGTTCTAGGACTCAAAGTCAAAGACGTTTCTACAAATTTTAAGCTATACCGTGCATCAATGCTTGACGTAACTAAATTGCAATGTGCGAATTTCGATATTGTTGAAGAGATTCTTGCTAGGGCAATAAAGTTGCGACCGCAGTTGAAGGTTGTAGAAGTGCCGGATCATTTCTTTGAACGAAAAGCGGGAGAGTCAAAGAGAAAGCTGGGACCTTTCATTGCTTCGTACTTGCTAACGCTGTATCGCTTACGACGGGGTCAGGATTTAAAATCACCGGGAACTTCTTAAGTTGAGGTTGCTAGTTTTGGGTGCCTCAGGCTTCATCGGAGGTGCGGTTTACCGCCTGGCGCACGAAAGTCATGTTGAAGTTTTTGGTACATCACGGCGTGACGCCGCAGGGTTTGTGAGCCTTCAAAACACGAGTATTGACGAGGTACGCAGAGTTCTAAAAGATCTCGGACCCGACGTGGTTGTTAACGCAATTGGCTCTGGTGTCACCCCGGGAACTTCTAGCAAACAGGAGATGGATCATGCGAACAGCCTGCTGGCGAAATCACTCGTCAGCTTGGCTACGGACGGGGCATTGCCCCCATTTCGACTTATTCACCTGGCAAGCAGCAGGAGACGATCGGGATTTCATAGAAACGATGATTACGTTGTAACGAAAGAAGAAGCCACCAACTTTGTGCTTGAAGCACTCTCAGCTGGCTTGAACGGTTGCTCACTTGAGGTCTTCAACACTTATGGCCCTGGTCAACCTGAAGGGCGGCTTGTGAATTTGGTCGTCCGAGGTGGCATTGACAGGAGTGATTTGATTTTGGAAACCCCGAGCCACGTGCGCGATTTCGTTCATTTAGACGACGTGGCCCAAGCAGTTATTCGGGTTGCGGGTAGTAAAAATTCGCCAAAACAGTCTGTTGAAATCGGAACGGGGGTGCCGACGACGGTAGCTGAACTGGCGCACTTGGCTTACAAGTTGGCGGCGGCGGAAACCTCACGAATTGTCACTGGCAATTTGAGCGAGCCTGCTGTCGTTGAGGTTGCTGACATCAGGCCAGCTGAAGAAGCTTTTGGGTGGCGCGCTGAGATTTCGTTGCGAGACGGGCTTAAGCAGATGATTGATTTGGCAAAAGCATGAGGTGGTTGGTTACCGGCGGCGCCGGGTTCATCGGTACGAATTTGGTCGACTTTCTTCTTTCGGCTGGTGATGAAGTTGTCGTGGTGGACGACCTATCGCGCGAGGGAGTGATAGGCAACAAAGACTTTCTCGAACAGAGGTGGTCACAACCAGTAGTTGAGGTTGACGTAGTAGATGGAAATCGACTGTCTGAAGTTTTTCGAAAACACAAGCCATTCGATGCCGTCGCCCACTTAGCGGGGCAAGTTTCTTTAATGGCCTCGATTCAAGACCCGGTGAGAGATTTCCAAGTAAATGCCCTCGGAACGTTGAACGTATTAGAGGCAGTGAGAGAATACGCGCCAGAGGCCTTAGTCATCGGAATGAGTTCAAACAAGGTCTACGGCGATCTTGGCCACGTGCAGATAACCGAAGAGGCAAGACGTTATGTCGCACCGGCTTTTCCGTTCGGGTTCGATGAGACCCAGCCGTTGGACTTTCACGGCCCTTATGGATGTTCGAAAGGGGCGGCAGACCAATATTTGTTGGACTATCACCGCATCTACGACTTGAACACCGTGAGCCTTAGGCAGTCATCGGTATACGGCCCGTTTCAACATCCCCGCTCTGATCAGGGCTGGGTCGGATTCTTATTGGCTGAAGCCCAGGCCGGAAGACATATTCAGTTATACGGAGTTGGCAAGCAGGTGCGAGACCTCTTAAATGCAAGTGATTTGGCGCAGTTGTTTCGCGTCATGGCAAGCAAACCAGAAAAGGTCACAGGGCAGGCGTTCAATGTCGGTGGTGGCGTAGCAAACTCCTTATCAATTTTGGAATTGTTTGATTGGTTAGAAGAAAACGCCGGTCTGAGTGTCAGCTATTCACCGGGTGACTTACGGCCGTCTGATCAGCCTATTTTTGTTGCTGACATATCCCGCATTTCCAAAGCGACCGGCTGGTCGCCAAGAATTTCTGTGGACGAGGGGCTGAAGGCACTTATCTCATAGTTATCTGCCCCCTAGATTTTGGAGTACGCCTCAATCTGGGCGTAACAGATTTCGCGGGGATCTGCAGATTGAACCGACCGTTCCCAATCAAGAGTCCATTCGATGGCTTGTTTGACCCCTAATTTGTTTCGCCAACCGAGGCTCTTCTCAGCCTTCTTGGCGTTTAGCAAGAGAAGGCCTGCCTCGTGTGGGTTTTGCTCTTGGTCTGCTACCCAACCGGGGCCGTGGCCCCACAAATCGGTGACGGTGTTGCATACATCTGAAACTGTCGCCAAGCTGTTCGCGTCCGAAGCAAAATTCCAGGCACTAAATGAGCGGTGCTTCTCAAGATAGTTGGCAAGTAATACGTAGCCGCTTAGTGCGTCCAAAACATGCTGCCACGGACGCACGGCGTTGGGGTATCGGACTTTTGTAGGTGTGCCTTGGCGAAATGCACTTAGTAGATCTGGAATCAACCGATCTTTACTGACGTCACCGCCGCCAATGACGTTTCCTGATCGGGCAGTTGCGATTGCTAGCCCCTCGCGACCAAAAGAATGAGCCCAGGTGGCAGTTAGCAAGTCAGCGCACGCCTTGGAAGCGCTGTACGGGTCATCACCGCCTAAAGGGTCATCTTCGAGATAACCCTCACGCTTCTCAACGTTTCGATATACCTTGTCGGTCGTTATAACGACTAAACGTTTAACTGATTCATTTGTTAGACACGCGTCGACAACATTCAAAGTCCCCCAGATGTTCGTATCGAGAGTTTCCCTCGGATGCTCATAGGACTCGCGGACGAGTGGTTGAGCCGCGAGGTGAAAAACTAATTCAGGTTGAATTTCTTGAATGAGGTTGGTGACGAGTGCGCCGTCTCTAATGTCAGCTCTGAATTCTTTCTTGAGTAGCTCACCTACGCGAGCTCGTTCAAAGACGCCATCAGGCAACGGATCAAGTGCGACGCCCGAAACTTCGTGCCCAGCTTTTGCTAACAACAGTGTCAGCCAAGAGCCTTTGAAACCTGTGTGGCCAGTTACTAGGACGTTCATTTCGAAACGAAGTTGATGATTGTCTCTGCTAAGTAATCCAACATCGTTTCGTTCAAGCCCGGAAATACTCCAACCCAAAATGAGTGCTTCAACGCAATGTCTGAGTTGGTCAACGGACCCGTAGCCCTCATACCCGCGTTGACGTATGCGGGTTGCTTCAAGACGTTGCCTGCAAACATCAAGCGTGTACCAATCTTCCTCTCGTCCAAATGCCTTAGTAGTTCTTCCCGGTCGATGCCAGAAGATGGTTCGATTGTGAGGGGAAACCCGAACCAGGAAGGGTTCGCTTTAGTTAGCCACCTCGGCATGATTAGCTGCTCAACGTTTTCAAGACGCTTGTACAAATATTCGAAGTTCTTTCGCCGAGTCGCGATGAATTGTGGTGCTTTGGCAAGTTGGCTCACACCAAGAGCGGCTTGCATGTCTGTTGCCTTGAGATTGAAACCGATGTGACTATAAATGTATTTGTGGTCGTAACCAAAAGGTAGATCACCAAGTTGCCACTCGAATCTCTTGTGGCAAGTGTTTTCTTCGCCGGGTGCGCAGTAGCAATCTCGACCCCAGTCACGGAAAGACTCAACTATCGGCCTCATCGCTGCCGTTTTGATCAGCACAGCACCCCCTTCGCCCGTAGTTATGTGGTGCGCTGGGTAAAAACTTAAAGTTGCTAAATCGCCAAATGAGCCGACCAGTTGATCACCCCACGTTGCGCCGAGGGCGTCACAAGAATCTTCAATCAGCCACAAGTTATGTTTTTGGCAAAGCGCAGTTACTGCGTCTAAGTTGAAAGGATTACCAAGAGTGTGGGCCATCATGATGGCCTTTGTTCTTGGCGTAATCGCTGCGCGCAACTCTTCAACGTCAACGTTGTAGGTGCCAATTTCGATATCAACCAATACGGGCGTTAGTCCTTGCTGCAAAGTGGGGTTGATGGTGGTCGGGAACCCCATCGCAGCCGTAATGACTTCGTCCCCGGGTTTTAGTTGCCGTTCGCCAAGTTTTGGACTAGTTAGTGAAGAAAGCGCTAAAAGATTGGCACTTGAACCGGAGTTCACGAGTAAAGAGCTTCGAACCCCGACGAATCGTGCTAATTGTTTCTCGAACTCGGTGGTGAATCTCCCAGAGGTAAACCAGCCGTCCAAAGCGGAGTCAACCAAAGTCGCAATGTCTTCTTCGTCAAAGACCCGACCTGACACCAGCACTGGGGTTTCCCCAGCCACAAATGCTTTCTTAGGAAACTCTTCTCGCGAGAACTCCTTGACCTTTTTCAAGATCTCGTGACGACTATTGGTCTGCTTCGAGGATTCCTCTGTTGAGGTCATAACTCCCGCGTCTAAGTTGGTTTTGACGGTGCTATTCGAGTGACTGCCTAAAGTACCCGTATGACTGCGGTTTCAAGTCGTTGGTCCGAGGTGCCGGTCATCATCTTGGCTGGTGGCCTAGGCACGCGCATGCGAGAAGAGACCGAATATCGCCCGAAGCCCATGGTCGAAATCGGTGGACACCCGATGTTGTGGCACATCATGAAGAACTTTTCTGCGGCGGGTTTTCGAAACTTCATCATCGCGGCTGGCTACAAGAGCGAGATGATTAAAGAGTATTTCTTGAACTATCGAGCTCTGAATTCAGATGTAACAGTCGCTCTTCGAGACCCCGACAAGGTCGTATTTCATCAGCCGGCTAGCGAAGAGTGGACGGTGACTATTGCTGATACCGGCCCGGATGCGCCAACGGGCGCACGCGTCTTGCGCGCTGCGAAATACGCAAATGGTCAACGATTCGTTTGCACTTACGGTGATGGTTTAGCCGATGTCAATTTTGACGACTTATGCGCCCTTCATGAATCCAAGGGCTTGCTCGCGACTGTCACAACCGTTCGACCTACATCTCGATTCGGTGTCGCCGATATAGGTAGCTCAGGTGTGATTGAGAGATTTCGAGAAAAGCCTCAGGTAGACGGGTGGGTCAACGCAGGTTTCATGGTTTTTGAGAATGGCGCATTGGAGTACTTCGACGAAGGTTCGATGCTTGAAGACAAACCGATGATGCGATTAGCGGGCGATGGACAACTCGCTGCTTACCAACATGATGGCTTTTGGCAGTGGATGGACACCTATCGCGAACTGGTTAACTTAAACGAACTTTGGTCGTCGGGACGAGCCCCGTGGAAAACCTGGTAGGTCTAACTCACCTCAACTAGCTCAGCTATTTGAATCGCATTTAGGGCTGCACCTTTTCGCAAATTGTCGCCGGAAACAAAGAAGTCCAACGCGTGATCGTCGTCAAGTGATTGGCGAATTCGCCCAACCCAGGTTGGATCAGTACCGACCACATCAATTGGAGTTGGAAATTTCATTTGGACGGGGTCGTCAACGACCTTAACGCCGGGGGCTGATTCGAGGATTGTTCGAGCATCTTGAGCGGTAATTCGTTTAGCGAATTTTGCGTGTACAGCCAAGCTATGTGTCGTGCTAACCGGCACTCGCACACAAGTCACGGCCACCTTTAAGTCAGGTAAACCCAGAATCTTGCGTGATTCGTTTCGTACCTTGTGTTCTTCGCTTGTGAAGTCCCCTTCTTTTAGCGACCCGGCCCAGGGAATAACGTTCATCGCCAGTGGGGCGGGGAATATCTCTTGCGCACCGACTGCGCTTCGAACATCACCTGCTGTTCGACCTAGTCGTTTACCCGCTACTTGCGCAATTTGTTCGTCCAACGTGTCAATGCCTGCTTGGCCAGCCCCACTGGCTGCTTGGTAGCTAGCGACTACGAGCTCTTGCAGAGTAAATCTCTGGTGCAATGCCCCAATTACCACGATCATTGAGAGAGTCGTGCAGTTTGGGTTGGCAATGATTCCAAGCGGGCGATTTGCGATTTCCTTCGCATTTACTTCGGGAACGACTAGAGGAACTTGGTCGTTCATTCGAAATGCGGCTGAGTTGTCAACGACGACCACTCCTTGTGCAGTTGCAATTGGAGCCCACTGAGCAGAGACCTCGTCCGGTACATCAAAGACCGCGACATCTAGCCCTTTGAAAACTTCTGCCGATATTTCTTGGACAGCAATTTGCTTATCGTGAACAGCCAAGGTTTTGCCTGCACTTCGAGCCGATGCAATCGGGACTATTTCTGCCCAGTCGTGGGCTCGGCTGTTCAAGATTTCTAGCGCAACTGTGCCAACCGCCCCGGTAGCCCCAACTAAGCCCAGCCTTAAGCCCTTTGATTTGTTCACGATGGGCTTATCGCCCCGTGCCGCCATAAACCACGGCCGTTTCATCATCGTCTAGCCCAAACTTGGCGTGCACTGCCCTAACGGCATTTTCAGCGTCTTGCGCACGTACGACCACAGAAATGCGGATTTCAGAAGTCGAAATCATCTCGATATTGACTTTTGCCTCGGCAAGCGCACGAAAGAAGTTGGCTGATACGCCTGGATGAGATTTCATTCCCGCACCAATCAAAGAAACTTTTGCAACGTGATCATCACTCGTCAATTCGACAAAACCGATTTGGTCTTTTTTCGCATTGAGGGCAGCCAATGCGGTAGCGACTTCTGATTGCGGACAAGTAAAGGTCACGTCGGTTCTTCCGGTGGCTGCGGTAGACACGTTTTGAACGATCATGTCTACGTTCACGCCCGCTTGGGCAATCGCATCAAAGATGTCAGCAGCTTCACCTGGGCGATCAGGTACCCCGACGACGGTGACTTTGGCATCACCCAAATCGTGAGTCACGCCAGCAATGGTTGGTTGCTCCATCGCCCCCCTTTCATCTTGCGCAGACACGACCCATGTGCCTTCGTTGTTTGAGAAACTGGAGCGTACGTGAATCGGCAATGCCGCACGTCGGGCGTATTCCACGCACCGCAGTGCTAACACCTTGGCACCCGTGGCGGCAAGTTCGAGCATCTCTTCAAAGGTCACGCGATCTATTTTGTGCGCTTTGGGCACCACTCTTGGATCTGCCGTGAAGACCCCGTCCACGTCCGTGAAAATTTCGCAGACGTCTGCTTCAAGAGCGACGGCAAGTGCTACTGCGGTTGTGTCCGACCCGCCTCGTCCGAGCGTTGTTATGTCTTTGGTGTCTTGGCTAACGCCTTGAAACCCAGCAACGATTGGTATCGCGTCTGCCGCAATCGCTTCTTTAATGCGGGCCGGGTTGACGTCGACTATTCGTGCTTTACCGTGTTTCGAATCGGTGATTAGGCCAGCCTGGCTGCCGGTGTAGCTACGGGCTTCTACCCCCAAGTCGTGGATTGCCATCGCAAGTAACGCCATCGAGATTCGCTCGCCGCTGGTAAGCAGCATGTCCATCTCTCGCCCTGGCGCATTGGGTGCAACTTGATTTGCCAGATCAATCAGTTCGTCGGTTGTATCGCCCATTGCCGAGACAACGACTGCAACTTGATTTCCCTCATTCTTGGTTGCGACGATTCGCTGAGCCACGCGTTTTAGCCCTGCAGCATCGGCAACTGATGAGCCGCCAAATTTTTGAACAATGAGACTCATCGGATTAGTTCGGCGCTACTACTGGACGACGACCGAGAAACGCACGGCCGAGCGTAACTTCGTCAGCAAATTCCAGATCGCCCCCGACTGGTAACCCACTTGCTGGACGAGTGACTTTCACGCCTAGGGCACCGATTTGCCTAGCAAGATAAGTAGCCGTCGCCTCACCTTCAAGGTTTGGGTCGGTGGCAATGATGACCTCGCCCACATTGTTTTGTTTTACACGGGTAAGTAGTTCACCGATTCTTAAGTCATCGGGGCCCACGCCATCTATGGGGCTGATTGCACCACCCAGCACGTGGTAACGACCTTTGAATTCGCGCGTTCGCTCGATGACTATGACATCCCGAATCTCTTCAACTACGCAAATAATCGAGTCATCGCGCGTTGGGTCGGCGCACACTCGGCATAACTCGCTTTGTGTGACGTTGCCACAAATTGTGCAGAAGCGCACTACTCGCTTGACTTCTTGCAGAGTGGCTGCGAACTTGGAAATGTCTTCTGGCGGTGCGCCCAAGACGTAGAACGCCATTCTTTGTGCGCTCTTAGGCCCGACGCCAGGCAATTTGCCCAGCTGTTCGATTAGTTCGCCTAAGACCCCGTCATACATATTTGGCTGGCTTCTTTTCTGCTAGAAGTTCTAAGTGTCATGTGTCTTCGTACTCGGCTATACGAGTGGCACCCAGAGTTTGTTCTACCAATTTTACTCCGACTACTGCGTCACTTGATGTTTCTTCGATTTGAGTTGAGTCGTTTTGCTCGGTGGTTCTGCCGGCTGCTTGCTTGCTTGCGCCCTGGCTTGAGTTGTCGGTGACACCCATGGACGGGTCGTGAACGAATTCGACGGTGATGGGTTGGTTTAGGACGGACGAGATGGTTTCGGTTAGAACTTCTAGATGAGGCGATTTTTGCGCGGCAGTAGTTCGCCCTAGGTCTGGCAGGCCGACTGAAACCGTCGAACCCGTGACGCTTTTCGGCTCTGCGTGGGTGAAAATCATCCAGGTTGCGCGACGGTTCATTAACCCGTCGATGATTGCTGGCCAGTGTGCTCGAACGGTTGCTAAATCGAGTGCTGCGGGTTTTGTTGGTTTCGCGGGCGTGGGTGTTTTGGGCGCATCGGTTGTGGGCGCAGCGGTTTTGGGCGAATCGGTTTTGGGTTGCGTGGGCGCTGTCGTGGTTTTCGCAGGCGCGGCGGCAGGCGCGTTCGATTTTGCGGGCGGGTTTGGTTCGGCGAGCATCAGCAACTTAGCGGCCAAAAGCTCAAGTTGAAGTCTTGGGGCGACTGCGCCGCGTAATTCGGCAACCCCTGTTGCCACCGCATTTGCCATTGCGGTAACCACGCTTGCCGGCAACTTGTTGGTTAAGTTAGACAAAACGGCAGCGTCAATTGTCGAAAGTTGGTTGGAGTCCACGGATTTCACGCCGGTGTTAAAAAGTATTGCGTCTCGCAGCGCGCCTAAAAGATCTATCGCGAAACGTCGAGGTTCTATGCCGGCCGAAATGACGGCGTCGACCGTCTTAAAAAGTGAGGCGCCGTCCCCCGTGCTTAAAGAAGAAAAAGTTTCTTCTATCAGGTGGCTTGGGGTGAGCCCTAACTGAGCTGAAACGAATTCAACGGTTAAACCTTCTTTCGGCATACCGCTCGCCAGTTGCGACAAGAGACTTAAAGAGTCTCGAACACTTCCTTCAGCAGCGGTAGAAATAAGGGTTAGTGCAGCCGGCTCGTAGGGAATCGATTCTTTTTTACTTACCTCTGCAAGGTGCGCGCTCAAGACGTCAAGACTCACGAGTCTGAAGGGGTAGTGATGGGTGCGAGATTTGATTGTTGAGGGGATCTTCTCAGGTTGGGTCGTAGCAAAAACAAACTTCAGATGCGCTGGAGGTTCTTCGACGAGTTTGAGTAGCGCGTTTTGCGCGTCGGTTGAGAGCTCGTGAGCCTCGTCAATTATGTAAATCTTGAATCGCGAATTGACCGGTACAAAAGCCGCACTCTCACGTAATTCGCGCGCGTTATCTACTTTGCCGTGCGTCGCGGCATCGATTTCGATTACATCGACTGAGCCAGCTCCATTTGGGGTGAGGTCGACACATGACTGGCATTCACCACACGGGTTTGGGGTTGGCCCTTTGGCGCAGTTAAGCGAACGGGCCAGGATCCGTGCGCTCGAGGTCTTGCCACACCCCCTAGGGCCCGAAAACAAGAAAGCATGGTGAACCGTCTGGGTCTCGAGAGATCGACTCAACGGGCCAGTGACATGTTCTTGTCCGATTAGTTCACTAAAAGATGCCGGTCGATATCGACGGTAAAGTGCCAAAGTCATTCTGTGAGCGTATCTACGTCTAAGCCCAAGCGAGGTGCGAGCGTGCGCGTTGGTGTTGTGGGCGGCTGTGGGCATGTCGGGTTGCCGCTGGGTATTGCGCTAGCCAACGCGGGGGCCGAGACGGTGGCGATAGATACGAATCAATCGAGTGTCGATTCGGTTAACGCTGGCCAGATTCCATTTATGGAGCGCGACGGCGCGAGTCACCTTGCCAAGGCTTTGAGCTCCCGCAAATTTCGTGCGACCACCGACCCAGCCGTTCTGAAGGAATGTGACGCGGTGGTTCTCGTCATCGGCACGCCAGTCGACGAGCACTCCAACCCGGATCCAGACGCTGTGATTCGAGTCCTGTCTTCATTTGAACCCCACCTTCGCTCGGGGCAATTGTTGGTCCTGCGGTCAACGGTGTTTCCCGGAGTTACTAGTCGAATTGAGAAGTGGGTGGCAGAGCATGAGCTGGCTATCGAAGTGAGCTTTTGCCCTGAACGAATCGCAGAAGGCCATGCATTTGAGGAATTAACTTCGTTACCACAATTGATAGGGACGAGGTCTGATGCTGCATGGGAAAGGTCAAGGGAACTCTTTTCTCTTCTTACCTCGAACACAGTGAGGTTGTTGCCTGAAGAGGCAGAATTGGTAAAGCTTTTTACGAATTCATGGCGCTATTTGAAGTTCGCGGCTGCAAATCAGTTCTACATGATGGCCAACGATTTAGGTGTGGACTTCGATCGCGTTCATGCTGCGATGACTAAGGACTACCCACGGGCCGCAGATGTGCCGCGGGCCGGGTTAGCTGCGGGCCCTTGTCTGTTGAAAGACACCATGCAACTTGATTCCTTGACCGGGGGATCTTTTCTTTTGGGTCAGTCTGCGATGAAGGTAAATGAATCAATGCCTGACTATCTAGTTAGAGCAGCTCGTCAAACTTTTCCGCTCTCTGAAATGACTGTAGGTATTCTCGGGATGGCCTTCAAGGCAGACATTGATGATCCACGGGACAGCCTTAGCTACAAACTGCGTAAGTTATTGAGATTTGAGGCAAAGAACGTTTTGGCAAGTGACCCTTATGTAGAAGACTCGCGCCTGATAGACCAGGCTGAACTACTTAGAGAATCCGATTTGATATTTATTGGTGCACCTCATACCGCGTATCGCGAATTGACTTTTGTGCAGCCGGTGATAGATATCTGGGGCTTATTACATGTCAAGTAGAACACGTAAGGTTCGGCCCTCTTTGTTCGCGGCGAGTTGATCTAGTGCCACGTGTCTCTGTTGTAATCCCCGCTAAGAACGAGGATTCGAATATTGACCCGGTGTTGCGTCGAATTAGTGAGGACGTAACTCTTGATTTTGAATGCTTGATAGTTGTCGATGATGAAAAGGATTCAACCGCAACTTTCTTAGACGAAAACTGGGGTAACGACGGACGATTTCGTATTGTGGTAAATCACGGTGAACGAGGCCCGAGTTGGGCGATTCGCGCTGGAATCGATTCTGCTCAATCGCCCGTAGTTGTTGTAACCATGGCCGACGGCAGCGACGACCCGCGGGCAATTGATTTACTCACAAAATTAGTTGAACGGGGCGTCGTGGTTGCAGCTGCGTCGCGCTACATGCCGGGCGGCCAGCAGGTAGGGGCCTCGGGTCTCAAGGGCCGAATGTCTCGTTGGGCAGGTAAGTCGCTGGCTGCTTTTGCAAAAGTTGGCACTAAGGACGCTACCAATTCATTTAAGGCCTACGACGTGTCATTTGTTCGAGAAGTGGGAATTGAGAGCAGGCATGGCTTTGAGATAGGCCTTGAGCTAACGGCTAAAGCGCATCGTTTAGGAAAGCCCGTGGCAGAAATCCCGACGATTTGGTTGGAAAGAGATGTAGGCAAGTCGAACTTCAAACTAAAAGAGTGGCTGCCTCACTACTTGGCTTGGTACGCATTGGCATTTGGACGCCCGTTAGAGCCAGCAGAGCTTGCCAAACAAACAGCAAAATGGCAGCGCCGTAAGTCTCGATTCGTGAAGGATTCCTCGTGAAGCGCGTTGTCATCACGGGTGCGAGCGGCTTCATTGGTGGCTATGTCGTAGAAGCATTGCTTGAGGCTGGCTATCACGTTTTAGGAATAGACAACTTCAGCAAGTACGGCCCTGTCAGCCACTCCTACGACTCGCATCCGAATTATCAGTTTCTCGAAGGTGATTGTTGTGATGTCAATTTCATGGTTAACACTCTTGACGGGGCAAATCACTTAATTGCGGGGGCCGCGATGATTGGTGGGATCCCCTATTTTCATACATACGCTTACGACCTACTAGCAACCAATGAACGAATAATTGCCTCGACATGTGATGCGGCCATTAAGGCTTTTCAGTCGGGCAGCCTCGAGAAGGTCACTTATATGTCGTCGTCAATGGTTTTTGAATCGACTAATCGATGGCCCTCAGTCGAAGGCGACGAGCTGGCCGTACCGCCGCCGGCCTCGTCCTATGGATTTCAAAAACTCGCAGTGGAGTATTTCGCTCGCTCTGCGCATTTGCAGCACCAGATCCCGTACACCATCTTGCGGCCATTCAATTGTGTAGGAATTGGTGAGAGGCGTGCGCTAGGTGACGTGGAGGTCAAGTCAGGAAATGTGACATTGGCGATGAGTCATGTTGTTCCTGATTTGGTTCAAAAGGTTCTTAAAGGTCAGAATCCCCTGAGGATTCTTGGTGATGGTCAGCAGGTGCGTTGCTATACCTACGGCGGCGACCTAGCTCGAGGAATTGTGTTGTCGTTAGATCACTCCGGTGCGCTAAACGAGGACTTCAATCTTTCAACTGCCACACCCACAACGGTTATCGAGTTAGCCGAATTGATCTGGAAGAAAGTCCACGGAAGTGAAAGTGAACTTGAGGTCGAATTTGAAGATCCATTTACCTACGATGTTCAAAAGCGAATACCAAGTGTCGAGAAGGCTGAGCGAGTGCTTGGTTTCACTGCCACAACGCCTTTGACGGTCGTCTTGGACGAAGTAATTCCCTGGGTGCGGGAAGCAATCGCTGATGGAACGATCTAAGGGGGTTTGGCTAGCCGCTGGTGTAGTTCTGGTTGGCGCCGGCTTGGCTGGCATTGATCATCGGCTTGGCGCTGTTTTGGTATTGGCAGCTTTACTGGCTGGTTGGATTTGGAATCCCCTGCAAGGCCCCGCTTGGGAGAGATTCGCGGGGGTCTTAGTTCTACAAATGGCGCTGTTGGTTCCGCTTGGGCTGTTTGGCAGGTGGCTGACATGGCCACTCATTTGGATGGCTTTGGTCTTGCTGCTGGGCGGTGTTGTTGTTTTTGGTGTCGCCGTAGGTCTTGGTAGCGGTTCGGCGGCGCAGGTAAATCAGTTGGACTCTTGGTGGGTAACTCGCGTTGGCCAACTCGGCGTCGTCGCTTTGCCCACGCTGGCCGTCGGCTTGCCCTATCTCACTCGAGACATCGCAGGTCATCTTTGGTTGTTTAGTCGCGGGTTCGATAACAGCGCGCATTTCAATGTCACGAGCGCGATCGCAAAAACGGGGGCTTGGCCGTGGGGTGAAAGGTTCGCTGATGTTTCTGGCCAACTGATTTTTGCGCCAGCTTTACCTCAGCAGATTTGGGCGTTTACTGCTCGCGTCCTTTCTCTTGGTGGTTTGCCACCAGGTGATCTCTTGGTTACAGGTTTTGCGTTTGGGCAGGTCGCCGCTTATGCCTTGCTTGCGTTTTCGGTACTACTGGTGTTTCGACAGTTGTTGGTCTTTGTTGCTTCGCAACGGGCTCAACTTGTTGGCTTGGGGTTGTTAATTGTGCTACTGACCTTCAGCTCAACCTTTAGTTTGATTACAAGTGGGTTCGGTAACTATGCGACCGGAATCGCCGGTGTGCTTTTTGCTTTAACAGGTGGCCTAATGCTTTGGCAAGAACAGAGGGCGCTTTCTTTGTCGCTGGTTGTTGGCGGTGCGGTGGTAGCCGGTGCCTCTTACGCACCACTGACGCTAATTGGGCTTGCCATTGCGGTGCTTGCTGTTTTGCGCCTGGGCAACCGCAATCACTGGTTGCTTTACGCAATTGTCGGGGCAGCGGCCTTGATGGGCGTTTTGTTGTTTTCATCGAATTTCTATCCTCTAGAAGCACTTGCTGAGACTGGTGGAATTGTTGCCATCCCAGTGTTTTCTATCGGCCTATTGCTAGTTGGGTCCCTGGCATTTTTGATTTTTGCCTACAGGTCGAACAAAAAACCAAAAGAAAGAATTAACAATCTAATTTGGTTCTCGAGCGTCAGTCTGGGGGTCGCAACCTTTATAACCGGGGGCGCCGCGCTGTATTCAATCGCGCAAGTAGGAAGCGTGTCTTACTACGCAATCAAGTTTGAATACCTGTTACTGGTTTTGCTATTGCCGTTTTTTGTAGCCGGAGCAACGTGGGTTTTCTCGAAATTTCAATTCACCAACTGGATATTCGTGCCCGCATCACTAGTTGTGTTGTTGATTGCGGGCAACCTATTCGGCTACTCGTTACCAGTTGGTCAGCGTGCTTTCTTGGCAACCGGGTTACCGCCTAACTACATCTCGCCCGGTCTGGGGTGGCTGCAGCTAGCTGACGACCCCCATAGCTACCCAGGATTCCCAGGCAACCTGATAGCGAAGGCTGGACAGCTGCCAGCAGAAGGTGTTGTGGTCGTCTGGAATCCACCTGATTTGGCAGAAACCCAAGAACGCGACGCCCAGGTGTATGCCAACAGCATGCGCTACACGGGTAACACTTGGGTCTGGTCACTTGCAGATATGTTGTTAGGAACCGAATGGGGGGACGAGGCTTTGGAGCAGCTTTGGAACTGGCGCTGGTCAAATTGGACGAAGTCGGTCACCATCTATGTTCCAGACGATGCTGAGGCGCAGCGCATTCGAGATCGTCTGCCAGAGTTCGTTACCAATGTTGAGGGTGGTATCGCCGGATGCGTTGCAGAACGAACATGCTTGACTGAGATAAGAGTTCTTGGTTAGCGGGATGTGGTTTAGGCGGGGTGTGGCGCAGCTTGGTAGCGCGCTTCGTTCGG
>Ga0194130_10005023_pt1 | contig 16336 bp, 8 predicted proteins | sample TA2KigsurfametaG_FD_160084 | JGI IMG/M metagenome (GOLD analysis project Ga0194130, IMG submission 160084) | Freshwater microbial communities from Lake Tanganyika, Tanzania - TA2015050 Kigoma 12 surface | ecosystem: Environmental > Aquatic > Freshwater > Lake | place: Tanzania: Lake Tanganyika... | reverse complement strand
GGGGTGGGCGCCAGCTCCAGCCCAGCAGCGCGGAGAACAGCAGGTGCGAGCCGTGGACCTGCACCGGGATGGAACCCACGTTGAAGCGGAACATGGCCGTGGGGGCGAGCATAACGGCCCGCCGGGGTGGCCGCAGGGGGGACCTTCCGCTAAGAGCCGGCGCCTGCCATGCCACAGCTCGGTCCCTATGCGCTGAAGAACCCGTGGGTGCTCGCCCCCATGGCGGGCGTGAGCGAGATGCCCTTCCGCGTGCTCGCCTTCCGCATGGGCGCGGGGCTGTGCCCCACGGAGCTCGTCTCCGCCCAGGGGCTCATGCGGATGAACCCGCGCACCGTGCGCTACCTCCGCCACGACGCGGAGGTGGAGCGCCCCTACGTGCTGCAGGTGTTCGGCGGGGAGCCGGACGTGATGGCCCGCGCCTCGGTCATGGGCAAGGAGGCCGGCGCCCAGGTCATCGACATCAACATGGGTTGCCCGGTGAAGAAGGTCACCCGCTCGGGGGCCGGCAGCGCGCTCCTGTGCGACGTGCCGCGCGCCGCGGACGTGGTCCGCGCCATCCGCGAGGCCACCTTGCTGCCCGTCACCGCGAAAATCCGCACCGGCTGGGACGCGAACAGCCGCAACTACGTGGAGGTGGCCTCTGCGCTGGTGGACGCGGGGGCCTCTGCCATTGCCATGCACGGCCGCACGCGCGCGCAGGGCTACTCGGGCAAGGCAGACTGGGACACCATCCGGCAGCTGAAGGCGGCCCTTCCCGGGACGCTCGTCATCGGCAACGGGGACGTGAAGACGGTGGAGGACGCCCACCGCATGCTCGAGCAGACTCGCTGTGACGCGGTGATGATTGGCCGAGGCGCGCTGGGCAACCCTTGGATATTCCGCCAGCTCAACGGCGGCCTGCCCCCGGACAACGACGAGCGCTGCGCCGTGGTGCTCGCGCACTTCGAGACCCACTGCGCCTTCGCGGGCGAGGAGCTGGCCGCGGTCCGGAGTTTCCGCAAGCACCTGGCCTGGTATGCCCACGGGCTCCGGGGCGCGTCCGCCTTCCGCGCCGAGGTCAACACGCTCGACCGCGGCGAAGCGGTCCACGCCGCCGTGCGTCGCTTCTTCCAGGAGGCAGAGGCGGACGCGGAGGCCGCCGCCTCGGATGACTACGACCTGGACTACCGCACCGCGCTCGGTTGAACCGGATTGAACAGCGGCGTGCGTGGGCGGGCAGGTCAGGTGCACCAGCGGCGCACCACGTCCAGCAGCACCTCCAGCCCGCGGTGGAACCCCTCCACGGGAATCCGCTCGTCGTCCCCGTGGTAGAGCGCAGAGAAGCTCACCGCGGGGGCGCGGGGGAAGACCACCGGGGAGAAGCCGTAGAAGGTCGTCCCCAGCCGCGTGAAGGGGGCCGCGTCCGTGAAGCCGGGCACCAGCAGCGGCACCGGCACTCCCTCCGGGTCCAATGACGCCACCGCCGCTGCCAGGTGCCGGTACATGCCCGTGTCCGGCGAGGCCTCCACCGCCTCCAGGGACCTCAAGAGCTCCAGCTTCACGTCCGGGCCCAGCACCTTCCGCAGTTCCGCCTCCAGCTCCTCCGGGCCGTCGCCCGGCACCGTGCGCCCGTCCAGCTCCGCCTCCGCGAAGGACGGGATGACGTTGGTCTTGGTGCCCGCCCGCAGCACCGTGGGCGTGGCCGTGTTCCGCAGCAGCGCGGACAGGCTCCGGCGCGTCCCCTCGTCCGGGATGCGCCCCAGCGCCCAGCGGCCCAGGGCAGGGTTCAGCAGCAGGCGTAGGACGAAATTGCCGGGAAAGCCGCTCGCCCCGGCGAAGCCCTCCACCATCTCGCGCGCCGTCCGGGTGGCCTTGAAGGGCAGGGCGGTGGGGTGCAGCCGCCCGAGCGCGGCGGACAGGCGCACCACCGGGTTGTCCTCGCGCGGCGTGGAGCCGTGGCCCGGAGAGCCCTCCACCCGCGCCCGGAACCAGGCCATCCCCTTCTGCGCCACCATGATGGGGTACAGCCGCGCGCCCCGCAGCGGCTGCGTGTAGCCGCCAATCTCCCCAAGCGCGTACTCGGCGCGGACCAGGTCCGGGTGCTCGTTCACCAGGAACTCGCTGCCCAGCCGGCACCCCGCCTCCTCGTCTGCCACGCCGGCGAAGATGACGTCCCGGCGCAGGGGCGCCCCCTCGCGCCGCAGCAGCTTGAGCACCATGGTGGACATGGCCGCCATGTTCTTCATGTCGATGGCGCCACGGCCGTACAGCCAGCCGTCCTCCACCACCGCGGCGAAGGGCGGGTGGCGCCAGCGGGCGGCCTCCGCCGCCACCACGTCCAGGTGCGCAGTGAGCAGCAGCGGCGGCAGCTCCCCCGTGCCCTTCAGCCGCGCCACCACCGACGTCCGGTCCTTCTCCTTCTCCAGCAGCTGCGGCTCCACCCCGTCCGCGCGCAGCGACTGGGCGAGCAGCTCTGCCGCGGCACGCTCCAGCCCCGGCGGGTTGGTGGTGTCCAGCCGGATGAGCGCCTGCAGCAGCCCGAGCGCCTCGTCCCGCACGGCGGTGGGGAGGGCGGGGGCGGTCACTTCCACGAGCTCCCGTCCGGAGGCGCCATCAGCGTGCGCGTGGTGGCCACGGTGCGGAAGTAGTCACACGCCGGCGTGCGCTTGCGCTCCAGCGTCTGGAAGTCCACCTGGTACAGGCCGAAGCGCGGTCCCCAGCCCTCCAGCCACTCGAAATTGTCCATCAGGCTCCAGTGTAAGTAGCCGCGCACGTCCGTGCCCCCGGCCACCGCGTCCAGCAGTTGCAGCCAGTGCTCGTAGAGGTAGCGGCAGCGGCGCTCCCCCGAGCGGTCGTCCACGCCGTTCTCCGTCACCCACACCGGCAGGCCGTACGCGCGCGCCTCCCTCAGCATCTGCCCGAAGCCGTCCGGGTAGTACTCCCAGCCAATGTCCGTGAGTCCCCGCTTGCGTGGATCCTTGAAGCGGAAGTCCAGGTAGGGCGGCTTCGTCACGAAGCGCAGGTGGGCGCGCGAGTAGTAGTTGATGCCCAAGAAGTCCATGCTGTCCCGCGCCCCGTCCAGCCGGACGCGCGCGCTGGCAATCCCGGGCATGAACAGCCGCAGCTCGCCGTCACACAGCGCGCGGAGGAAGGCGTGGTTGTAGGCCTCCGAGCCCAGCCGCACGAGCGCGCGGTCCAGCGGGTGCCACATCCGGTCCGGCGCGAACGCCAGCTGGTTCTGGCTGATGCCCAGGGGCAGCTTGCCGGCATGCGCGTGCACCTCCTCGCGCGCCGCCGCGTGCGCCCGGCCCATGTTGGCCAGCGCCGCCACCGCCCGGGCCCCGTCCGCAATCCCCGGTGGAATCACGCCCTGCAGGTAGCCGCCGAGCAGCAGCACCATGGGCTCGTTGAAGGTGATGACCAGTGCGTCCAGCCCGCGCAGCACCTGCTCGGCGCACAGCCGCGCGTAGCGGCGGAACTCCGCCACGCTCGCCGGCTCGTGCCACGGCGTCTGCGCGTGGAACCACTTCGGGTGCGTGAAGTGGTGCAGCGTCACCACCGGCCGCACCCCCGCGGCTTGCATCCGCTGCAGCCGCGCGCGGTACTCGGCGAGCACCGCCTCGTCCACCCGCCCGCGCTCCGGCTCCACCCGGGCCCACTCGATGGAGACGCGGAACGCCGTTGCCCCCACGTCCTTCGTGAGCTGTACGTCCTCGTCGAAGCGGTTCCAGTGGTCAACGCCCAGACCGCAGCGGGCGTTGGGGTCCTTGCACTTTCCTGCGCGCTCCCAGTCGCTCCAGTCGTTCTCGATGTTGCCTTCCACCTGGTACGCGGCCGTGGCCACGCCGAAGGTGAAGCCGTCCGGGAATTTTCGCTCGCTCGACATGCGCGCCTCCACGGTAGTGCGCGCCTCCGCGGCCGGAAAGTTCGGGGCCGCGCGCACCGCGCACGTTTCAGCTTCGTTGACACGCGATCGCTTGCTCTCTACTGTCTGCCGCGTGGCTCGCGCACTTCATGTCGAAGCGCAGGTCATCCAAACCAACGGAGGGACACACAATGGCTGCTAAGAAGGCTGCTGCGAAGAAGGCTCCTGCGAAGAAGGCTCCCGCGAAGAAGGCCGCTGCGAAGAAGGCCCCCGCGAAGAAGAAGGCGTAGTCTTCTCGCTGTCACCACCTCGCGGTGGTGGCGCACTACGGCCCGGCAGACCTCGCGTCTGGCCGGGCCGTCGTGTATCCGGCCCTCCACCATGTCCCTGCGCCCCGCGGAGCTCGCCGAGCTCGCCACCGAGTTGAACGCGCAGCTGCGCGGCGCGTTCCTGCAGAAGGCCTGGGTGCCGGACCGCTCCACCGCCTACCTTGAGCTGCGCCAGCCCGGGCGTTCCACGCGGCTGTGCCTGTGCACCGCGCCCGGGCTGGGTCGCATCTGCGTGGCGGACGCGCGCGCCACCTCCGAACAGGCGGCACCCCTGCAGCGCGCCGTGCGCCAGCACCTCACCGGGGCACAGCTGCTGCGCGCCGCCGCGGCCGGCGCGCGGCTGCGGCTGGAGTTCGCCACCCGCGCGGGGCCGCGCGCGCTGGGGTTGGACCTGGCCGCGCACGCGCTGCTGCTGCTCACGGACGCGGACCGCGTGCTCGCCGCCTCGTCCGACGCCGCGCCGCCACCCCGGCCCGGCAGCGCCTGGCCGGTGCCCGAGGACATCCCTGCCAGGCACGGGGAGGAGGACCGCCCCTCCCGCCTGCGCGCGCCGGACGACGCGCCTCTTGGACTGTTGCGCGCCGCCGAGCAGCTGCTGGGCCAGGCCCAGCGCGCGCAGCGCGCCGAGGACCTGCGCCGCCAGCTGCTCCGTCCGCTCAAGCAGCGCCGCGCGCAGCTGCGCCGCACGCTGGACAAGGTCCGCGCGGAGGCGGAGCGGGGCCCCGACGCCGAGCGCCACCGCCGCTTCGGCGAGCTGGTGGCCCAGAACGTCCACCTCCTGGCCCGGGGGGCACGCACCGTCCGGCTCACCGCGTACGCGGAGGACGGCCTCGCGGAGGTGGAGGTGCCGCTGGACCCCGCGCGCCCGCCGCGCGAGCAGGCCGAGCGCCACTTCCACCAGTACCGCCGCCTCACCCGCGGGGTGGAGCACGCCGGGCGGCGGCTGCTGCAGCTGCAGGCGGTGCTCGCCGCGGTGGACGCGGAGGCCGCGCGGGTGGAAGCGCTGCCGGAGGCCGCGCTCCCGGAGGCCGCCGCGGCCCCCGCACCCGCCTTGGTCCCCCGCCGCAAGACCGGCCCCGCCCGCCACGTGGCCTTCCGCGAATTCCGCGCGCTGGACGGCGGCCGCATCCTGGTGGGGAAGGGCGGGGCGGACAACGACACGCTCACCTTCAAGGTGGCCCGCCCGTTTGACGCCTGGCTGCACGCGCTCGGCAGCCCCGGCGCCCACGTGGTGGTCCCGCTGCAGCGCGGAGAGCAGGTGCCCGAGCAGCGTCTTATTGATGCGGCCCACCTGGCGCTCCACTTCTCACCCATCAAGGAGGAGCCCCGCGGAGAGGTGGCCTGCACCTTCGCGCGCTTCGTCCGCAAGCCCCGGGACGCCGGTCCGGGGGCGGTCATCTATACCCGGGAGCGGGTCCTGTTGATCCACGTGGAGCGTGCCCGGTTGGAGCGGCTCCTATCCGCCAATTGATCGCCCGCCGTGCGCCGTGCTAAGCCTCCGCGCCCTTTCTGGCCACTCGTGTATCCAACGGGCGTCCGGCTGGGGTGGTTGCACGGAGACGGGACAGTTGCGGGAAAGCCGGATCCGGATGTCAGGAAGCAGGGGGCCTGGGTGGAGTCAGCATCCCTGCAAGCAACTGAAATATCAGGGGAAGTCGAAAACCCCGGCCGGTTGGAATGGATGTTGCGTAGCCGGCGCCACCTTGCGGAGGACGGCGGGCCCATGCGGATGTCGGGAGATTTCATGAAGACGTGGTGCGCAGTCGCAGCGGCGGCGCTCCTGGCCCCTGGGCTGGCCCGGGCGGAGGAGCCTGCACCCCAGCCCGCCACCGCTCCTGCGGCGGCCGCCCCCGCGGCCGCCCCGGCCGCCACGGCCACCGCCACTGCGGACCCGGCCAAGGAGGAGGAGAAGAAGGAAGAGAAGAAGGAGGAGATGGCCCCGCAAAACGCCTCCCTGATGACGCCCGAGCAGCTGGCCGCCCTGGGCAAGTGGACCTTCAACCTGGGCATGGACAACATCGTCGGCTCGGGCACGTTCGTGAACGCGGAGTACTTCGGCTACGTCGGCACCGCGTTCTCGCTGAGCTGGACCAAGCCCCTGCGCCTTGCGGGCAAGAACCTCCTGTTCAACGGCGGCACCGGGATGACGGTGGAGTACTCCCGCCCGGACGCGCTCAACGGCCGCCGCGTGGGCTGGAGCGACATCCGCGTGGGCCTGGCCATGCCGGGCGCCTATAAGGACAAGCTCACCGGCATCTCCATCAACCCGTTCATTGGCGCCACCGTCCCCATCACCCTGGAGTCGTGGGGGCAGGGGACCATCACCAACCTGACCGCCGGCGTCCGGGCCATTCGCCGCTTTGGGCCCATTGACCTCCGGCTCGGGTTCAACGGTGGCTACACGGTCAACACCTCTCCCTACGTGAGGAACTACGCCGCCCCGGGGCCGGACAACATCGCCACCGCGCTGTGCCGCGTCTCGGATGCCTCCTGCGGCACCGGCGGGCTCACCAACAAGTTCAACCTGGGCACCAACCTGGTGGCGCTTTGGTTCTTCAACGACGACCTGCTGTTCTACGGCACGCTCGGCTGGAACGTCCGCTGGCGCAACGCGGCCACCCTGGAGGTGGACGAGTTCACCCCCCGGGGCGTAGACGTCAATGGCAACCCGGTGGCCCAGGTGGGGCTGCGCCCCACGGACATCACGAGCGGCTCGCTCGGCTTCAACTACAACCTGACGGACGTCTTCTCCGTCTCCTTCACCTTGTCCAACGACGGCCCGCCCAAGACGTTCGACAACAAGTCCTTGCGCAACCCGTTCCTGGACCTCGTCAGTCCAGCCAACAACTTCACGAACTACACGCTGTCTCTGTTCGCCACGCTGTAAGGCCCCGGGATACCCCAGATGCGTCACCTTGGAGGAAACATGAAGCGGCTTCACCTGCGCCTGCTCACCGCCGGCGCGCTTGCGTTGGTTGCGGCGTCCTGCGCCCAGAACAACGGCGACATCAACCGCGTCCAGCCGAACGTGATGAAGAAGGCGGACCTGCTGGACGGCCAGTGGTACTTCCGCAACACCGTCACCTGGGCCCCGGCCACCACCGGCTTCACCTTCACGGGTGAGACGGGAAAGCTGGAGAAGCTCGTCTTCGAAATCCGGCAGAATGACCTGGTGGGCTACCGCGCCTATCCGTTCATCCCGGGCTCCGAGGGCAACGTGGAGCAGACCTCGACCCCCTCCGGCACCACCGCCACGTACTGCAAGGATGGGACGTGCTCGGGCGGCCAGAAGTACTACGGCGCCCCGGTGGTGGCCTACCGCATCGACGGCCACTTCGACATCCAGCGCAACTACAACCCGGCCACCGGCGAGACCGGCAACGTCATCCAGGAGAACGCGTTTGACCGCCCCTGGAACGAGCGCGAATTCATCCGCGTGAACTGGTCCTCCTCGTGGGTCAACCCCGGCACCGACATGATGTGGGGCACGGTGCAGAACCCCGCCCTGGCCGTGGACGGCAGCGCGTGGGTGCAGGAGAACGAGCCCGGTACGGACCCGTATGACTGGCCCCGCCGCGAGACCCACAAGGACGCGAACGGCACCGAGCGGCTGACCTACTTCGACTTCACCGGCCGCTACTTCGCCCGGCCCGGTACCGTCTACTACGAGGACTACGGCGAGATTCCGCTGTGCTGGCTCTCCCCGCGGTACGACTGCACCGCGTCGGAGATCCGCATGCGGACCTCCCTCAGCAAGATCGACCCCGCGAAGACCAACGACTACGAGCCGCTGGTGTACGGCAACGACCTGATGAACCGCTTCGGTTATTTCCGCACCGAGCGGCTCACCTATGACCGCAAGTTCGGCGTGACCGAGCAGGGCGTCATCTACCTGGCCAACCGCTTCAACATCTGGAAGGAGACCTTCAAGAAGGACGAGCGCGGCAACCCGGACACCACCCAGCCCATCCCGTTCGCGGACCGGACGCCCAAGCCCATCGTCTACTACGTCAACTCGGCGGACCGCGGCCACTTCAAGGACCCGTCTTGCACCCTGTCTGACGCCGAGTGCGCCACCTCCACGTACCGGCAGTACCTGGAGTCCACCCGCGAGCTGCAGGCGCACTGGGACGTGGCGTTCCGCCGCGCCGCCGCCGCCGCCATGGGCAAGGACGTGAGCCAGGCGCCGCAGATGCTGTACGTCTGCGAGAACCCGGTCCCCGCCAAGGACACCCTCACCGGCAAGGACAACCCGGCGGACGGCCCCTGCGGTGCCCCCGGCACCAGCCCGCGCATGGGTGACCTGCGCTACAGCTTCCTCTATACCATCACGGACCCCACCCCGAACGGGCTGCTCGGCTACGGCCCGTCCTCCGCGGACCCGGAGACCGGCGAGATCATCTCCGCCAACGCCAACACCTACACCGGCGCGGTGGACTCGCAGGCCCAGTACGGCCTCGACCTGATCGACACCCTGACCGGGGACAAGTCCATTGATGACCTCATCTCCGGCGAGGACGTGCGCGGCTACTTCGCGGCGCTGGAGAACCAGTCCTACGCCTCCACCAAGCGCAAGCTGGCCCGCACCGGCAACGGGGTGGAGGTGATGGCGGAGCAGCAGTCTGTCTCTCGCACCCACGCCCCCAGCCTGGGCGCCTTCCAGAAGCCCACCGCGAAGCTGCAGAACAAGTTCGTCGGCCTGTCCGCCCGCGGTGGCCTGCCGGTGGCCACGCAGGACCGGATGAAGGTGGCCGCGGACATGCTCGCGGAGGATCCCGCGCTCGAGTCGGCCGTGCTCGACAACCCGGAGATGAAGGACGACGTCCTGGGGCTGCTCCCCGCGCCGGTGGCCGAGCGCGCCGCGAAGGACCCCGCCTACGCCCGGCAGGTCAAGCGCACCGCCATGCTGAACCTCCCGGCCCTGCAGAAGCTGGAGCAGCAGCGCCTGGACTTCGCCAGCCGCCACAACATGGAACTGGCCGAGTTCTTCGACCGTCCCATGATGGGGCTGGCCAAGCGCGAGGCGGCCCGCCGCGCTGCCCGCCTGGTGGCGCTCAAGGCCCAGGGCATGAACGCCTACAACGCCAAGGTCCAGGCGGACCGCGAGGTCCGCCGCCGCCTGCAGCAGTCGGTGTGGCGCGCCACCTCCGAGCACGAAATTGGCCACACGTTCGGCCTCCGCCACAACTTTCAGGCCAGCTTCGACGCGGTCAACTACTTCGACCGCTACTGGGAGTTGAAGAAGCCCTTCCTCACCGTGAACCAGGGCGGCACCAAGGTCCTTCCGCGCACCCCCGCGGACCTCCGCGCCGTGTCCGACGCCACCGCCCTGCACACTGCGGACGAGACGGCAGACCACCCGCACGACAACGTGTTCGAGTACGAGTACTCGTCCATCATGGACTACGGCGGGAAGGTCAACGCGGACTTCTCCGGGATTGGCAAGTACGACGAGGCGGCCATCCTCTTCGCCTACTCGGGCGGCAGCGAGCCCGGCTACGTGGAGGTGTTTAAAGAGGTGCGCCCCGCCGGCCAGCCGCTGTCCATGCCCGGCTCGGACGGCAACCAGGTGGAGCTGTCCCCCGCCGGGCTCGACCTCCCGCTGGTCAACGTCCAGCGGAAGAGCCAGGCCATCCCCAACTACACCGAGCGCGTCCACTACACGACCGTGCCGTTCCGCATGGGCGAGGGTGCCAGCACCGACGAGATCATCGACAACGGCATCTCGCGCCTGAAGGCCTCCAACCGCACGCTGATGAAGTGGGCCGACGTGAAGGCCGCCGAGGCCGAGTTGGCCAACCGCATTGACGGCGCGACGTCCATCGCGGCCGCGGACGTGGCGAATGTCCCGGTGGAGGTCCCGTATATGTTCTGCACGGACGACCACGTGGGCTACGTGCTCTCCTGCAACCGCTTCGACCGTGGCCCCGACTACTTCGAGATGACCCGGCAGTGGCTCGAGGACTACTGGAACGGCTACTACTTCAGCCACTTCCGCCGCGACCGCTACCTGTTCAGCGCGGACCGCGCCGTGAATTCCGCGTTCAACGCGTTCGACTCGTCCGCGCTCGTCTACAAGCACTGGGTCCGGCAGTTCTACAAGCAGGGCTACGGCAGCCAGCAGGTGCTCGTCGCCTACGGCGTGGATCCCCTGCTACAGGACACCTGGACCATGGCCGCCCTGGACGGCGTCAATGATCTCATCAAGGTCATGAGCGTGCCGCCCTCCGGCACCTACCTCTACTTCGACAAGGACGCGTCCGGTAACTCCGGCAAGTTCTACGGCTGCCAGGATCCCATCACCCGCGAGCAGCGCTCCTGCTGGGCCGCGGTGGACCAGGGCGACGAGTTCCGCTTCAAGGACCAGGCGGGCGCAGACGTGCTCGGGCAGATTTACCAGTACTACTACGGCGCCGAGTACTCGAACCAGTTCGACTGGAAGCGCGCCTGGCTGGGCCGCGGCGAGGGCCGCCGGATGTACAGCCGGTACGACTTTCGCTCCGGCTTCGGCTTCTTCAACCGCATGGTCGAGGTGGGTCACTATTACGACCAGTTCGGCGCCATGTTTGCCGCCGTCATGCCGCAGGCCACCTTCCTGGACGCGGACGACACCGCTGACCAGCGGCGCTACAACATCCCGTACTACCTGGTGTTCGGCGACGAGCTGTCCAGCACCTTCGGGAACATCTGGTCCAACAACGAGGCGGACCGAGCCCCCACGCTCTCCTACGCGCTGGACGCGAGCGGCAACCCCGACCCGCGCCGGCTCACCGTCACCCACCAGAACCGCATCCACGGTGACAAATACGTGGAGGGCTTCGGCTACCCGCTGACCCCGCCCACCCTGGCCCCGGCCACGCAGCCTTCGTCCTCCGGCATCGAGACCACCTGGAGCGCCCGCATTTATTCCATCTACCTGGGCATGGCGCTGTTCGGCGTCAACTACGACCTGGACTACTCCAAGCAGAACCAGGTCTTCCGCCTGGGCTCCTCCGAGTCCTTCCCGCTGCCGGTGGAGCAGTGCGACGCCAACGGCCAGAACTGCACCTACACCTGCCCGGACGGCGCCGTCTCCTGCGACACCAGCAACGTGCTCATCACCGTGGATGACCCCTCGGCGGGCATCACCTACGGCGCGGTCAAGAGCACCGCCGCGGGCGCCCGGGTCACCCCGGCCATGGCCGCCATCCTCCAGACCCGCAACCTCTGGAAGGACTACGAGAACGCCCCCCCCGCCAACAAGACCATCTACCTGGAGATCTTCAAGAACGGGGTGCGTGACCTGGACATGATGCGCGGCATGTACGCCGTCTACGGGAAGGTGTTCTAGCCATGGCCGCCTCCCAGAACCCCCAGCCGTCTTCCAACGGAGTTCAGCAGATGCAGAAGCGATCCCTCCTCGGCGCGGCCCTCGTGGCCCTCTTCGCCGTCGCCTGTGGACAGGGCCCGGACCTGATTGACCGGACCCAGCCCAACTACATCCGCAAGTCGGAGCTGCAGGCCGGCGAGTGGTACGTCATGGACACGGTGGTGGACGTGCCGCCCACCAGCCCCTTGGCCTTCATTGGCCTGCAGGGCCAGATGGACAAGATCCGCTTCGAGGTGCTCGAGGACATGCTCGTGGCCTACCGGTCCTACGAGTTCGTCCCCGGGACCGATCCCCTCGTGGACACGGACAAGTCCCGCATCGGCAAGACCGTCTACAAGGACGGGTCCCCGTACCGCGGCAGCCCGTACGGCGCCTGGCGCATCGTCAGCCACTTCGACCGGCAGCGTCAGTACAACGCCGCCACCGGAGAGCAGACCAACGTGCTGGTGGAGGACCAGCTGGACCGCCCCTGGTACCAGCGCGAGTTCATCCGCGTGGACTGGAGCAAGAACCTCATCACCAATCTGACGCTCGCGGACGACACGGCCGGGTCCATGCAGTTCATGACCCGCGGCTACTTCGTGCAGCCCATCGACCAGGATCCGGGACAGGACGCCTTCACCATGGCCTACTCCCCGGATGAGCGCCAGCCGGACGGCACCGTGGAGAAGGGCGCCCTCAGCTACATGGACTTCACCGTGAAGGCGATTGGGATGCCGCCCACGTATGACTACCCCGGCTACGGCCGCATCCCGTTCTGTTGGCTCAACCCCCGCGTGGACTGCGAGGCCGCGGAGCTCAAGATGCGCTACTCGTTCAAGCGCGTGGATACCGCCCGCGTGCTGGACTACGAGCCGCTCGTCTACAACGACAAGATGATGACCAAGTTCGGTTACTTCCGGACTGAGCGCATCACCTATGACCGCAACCGCGGCGTGACCGACTCCGGCCGCCTGCTGTTCGCGGACCGCCACAACATCTGGAAGCAGTGGCGCGACGACAAGGGCAACATCATCCCCGTGGAGGACCGTCCGCTCGAGCAGGTCCGCCCGGTCGTGTACCACCTGTCCCAGGGCTTCCCGAAGGAGATGATGCCGGCTGTACGCGGCATGGAAGCGTCGTGGGACAAGGCGTTCCGCCGTGCCGTGGCGGTGCCCCATGGCAAGGACATCAACGAGGTGCCGCAGATGTTCTACGTCTGCGAGAACCCGGTCCCGGCCGGCGCGCCCGAGGCCTGCGGCGCCGAGAGTACGCTCGCCCGCATCGGCGACATCCGCTTCAACCTGTTCGCCTGGGTGGCGGACCCCATGCTGGCGGGGCCTCTGGGTTACGGCCCGCACGGCGCGGACCCGGAGACGGGTGAAATCGTGCAGGCGGGCGCGTACGTGTACGGCGCCGGCATTGACTCGTGGGCCGGTGACGCGCAGCAGCTCGTCGAGGTTTTGACGGGCGAGCTGAGCATGAAGGACCTGATTGCCGGCAAGAACGTCCGGGACTTCGTGAGCGCGAACTACGACGCGGTGGACCCGCGTCGCCCCTCCGGCCCGGCCACCGCCACCGCCCCGCTCACGGCGCAGGGCAACCGGTCCCCCGAGTCCTTCCGGAACGCCGCTCCCAAGCTGCGCGGCATGCTGGACAGCTGGAAGCTCGAGGGCCGCCCGCCGCTCGCGCTGCAGGACCGCCGTGCGGTGGTGGACCAGCTCATCGCCTCCAACCCGGCGCTCACCTCCGAGCTGGTGGACAGCCCCGAGGTGCGCGCCGCCGTGATGGCCGCCGCCCCGGGTGACAAGGCCCGCGCCCGGCTCGCCTCCGATCCGGGCTTCTACCGCCAGGTGGCCCGCCAGACCATGCTGCGGCTCAAGGACCTCGAGTCGCTCGAGCGCCAGCGCGTGGACCGCGCCAGCCGCGGCAACATCTGGCTGGCCGAGTTCTCCGATGACCAGTTCTACGGCTTGGCCAAGGACCTCGCCGCCCGTTACCAGCAGAGGCTGACCGCGCTGCGGGCAGAGGGGAAGAAGGAGGAAGACGCAAGGTCCGAGGCCAAGGCCTGGGTGTGGAACGAGCTGCGCATCTCCGGCTTGCGCGGCGTGGGCACGCACGAGGTGGGCCACACGCTCGGCCTCATGCACAACTTCCAAGGCAGCTTCGACGCCCTCAACTACCACGACGAGTACTGGGACCTGCGCAAGGACACCATCGGCGTGGTGGTGGACGGCAAGCGCCAGCTCCCCGTCACCGCCGAGCAGCTGACCGCCGCCAACAAGCAGACCCAGGCCCAGGTGGACGGCCGCATGGACGAGTACGCCTACTCCTCCATCATGGACTACGGCGCCCGGCTGAACTCGGACATCCACGGCATTGGCAAGTACGACGAGGCGGCCATCCTCTTCGCCTACTCCGGGGTAGGCAGCCCGGGCTACGTGGAGGTGTTCAACCAGACCCGCGCGGTGCTCCAGTACGACAACGCTGGCAACCCGGTGGGCACCGAGCCCACGTCGTACACCGAGCAGTCCTTCACCGAGTGGCCGACCAGCTACACCTTCGTGAACAACCAGGGCCGCACGGAGACGTACAACGTGCCGGTGCGCGGCGCCCACACGCTGTTCCCGCTCGCGCAGGTGACCCACTACACCCCGGTCACGGAGCTGGTGTCCGACCGCTTCCACTACACCACTCTGCCGCTGATGTTCGCGGACGCGGACCGCACGGACCTGACGGACGCCACAGAGCAGGGCCTGGTCCGCATGCGCCAGCGCTCCTTCAAGAAGTGGAGCGAGGTGGAGCCCGTCTACAAGGCCATCGACACCGCCTACCGTGACTTCAACGCCAAGTACCGCGGCGCCTTCTATGCGGACGCGGAGACCGCTGCCCAGGTGCTCGCCCCGGTGTTCCAGTCCTACGGCGTCATCCCCGTGGAGGTGCCGTACATGTACTGCTCCGACTACGAGGTGGGCTCCAACCTCACCTGCAACCGGTGGGACCGCGGCGCGGACGTGTACGAGATGACCTCCGACTGGATGAACCGCTACCAGCAGTACTACTGGTTCGCCAACTTCAAGCGTGACCGGTACAACTGGGGCCCGAACAACGTCTTCCAGCGCAACTACAGCCGGTACATGGCCAACTTCCCCAACGTGTACCAGCACTGGGTGTTCAACATGTTCTGGAACGCCTTCTACGGCGGCTGGGACTACCAGACGTTCGACCAGGCGGGCGTGGCGGACGTGATGTACCAGAACTACTGGACCATGGCCGTCGTGGACTCCACCAACCTGCTGCTGAAGACCATGTCCACCCCCGCGGCCGGCTACACGGCCAAGGAGACGGCCACCAACACCTGGGTGCATGTCCCGGTGGCGGGCAACACCCGGGACACCCGCCTCCCTGCCGAGGCGGAGGCCCAGCTGAAGGCGGACCTGCTCGCCTCCGGCAAGTACACGGACATGGCCTACCTGCCGCGCGGCGAGGGGCGCAGCATGTTCACCCTCTACGACCACGACGGCTACGACTTCTTCCGCCGCCCGGTGGAGGTGGGGCACTTCTGGGACCAGTACGCGGCCATGGTGGCCATCACCTCGTCCGAGACCAACTTCCTCGGCGTGGACCGCGGCTCGGACGCCCTGCGCTACTCGCTGCCGTACTACATCACCTTCCCGAAGGACCTGACGAAGGTGTTCTCCGGCACCTGGACTGGCGATTACGGGTCGTTCTCCGCCTCCATCACCCCCTCGGGTGACGGCCTGGCCACCACGACCCTCCCGGCCACGCTGAATGCACGGGACTACATTGCCGGGTTCGACTACCCGCTGGCCCCCGCCTCCGCCCCGGCGGACAAGGTGGCCCCGTCTCCCACCTGGAGCACCCGCTTCTACGCCCAGCTGTTCGGCATGGCGTACTTCACGGAGAACTTCAACCAGGAGTTCGCCATGCAGAACCAGGTGTTCCGCGTGGGCACCGGCGAGAACGTCACCCCGGCGCAGGGCTACGAGGTGGTCTCGTTCGTGGACCCGTTCGGCGGTGGCTACAAGTACGCCTCGCTGGCCCCCACCCCGGGCTCCGGAGTCCCCGGCGAGGACACCCCCGCCGCCGGCCCGGTGATGGTGCGCAAGGCCATTGCCCTCAAGCAGGCGTGGGACGCTGCCAAGTCGGACGCCGACTCGGAACCGTCCAACGCCGCCAAGGCCGCCGCCGCGGCCGAGGCCGAGGGGCGTGTGCGCGAGGCGGTCCGCTCGCTGGAGATCATGCGCGGCCTGTACGGCATCTTCAGCCAGACCTGGTAACCCACCTGCGCTGCTGACGACGGACCGCCGCCCGCCCGCCTGCCCCCCGGCACGCGGACGAGGCGGGGAGCTCGTTTTGGGCGGGCAGTCCGCTAACCTGCGCGCTGTCACCGCATGTCCCCCGCGCACCAGCTCCCACTCTTCAGCGCCTCCGGCGCCGGCACGGATCCGGTTGTGGCTGCGCCTGCATCGTCGCCGTCTCCGCCCGCGGCGGCCTCCCGCACGCCGCCCCGGCGGGACGAGGTGCTGGACAAGGCGCAGGGGCTGGCGGCCCAGCTGTCCCGCGTGCTGGGGGCGACGGTGCGGCTCGCGGTGACGGACAACCGCAGCACCATGGTGTCCTTCCGGCGCAACCCCAGCGGGCTGCAGCTGCGGCTGCACCACATGTTCCTGGACGCGCCGCCCCACGTGGTGGAGGCGCTCGCGGACTACGCCGGCCGGGGCCGGCGCAAGGCCGGTGCAGTGCTGGATGGCTACATCCGTGAGCGGGACGGACACATCCGCCGCGTGCGGA
>Ga0194130_10005022_pt1 | contig 16336 bp, 18 predicted proteins | sample TA2KigsurfametaG_FD_160084 | JGI IMG/M metagenome (GOLD analysis project Ga0194130, IMG submission 160084) | Freshwater microbial communities from Lake Tanganyika, Tanzania - TA2015050 Kigoma 12 surface | ecosystem: Environmental > Aquatic > Freshwater > Lake | place: Tanzania: Lake Tanganyika... | reverse complement strand
AACCATGGCGTACTCCTTGTGCCCTCGTTGGGCCGCTAGTGAAATCAAAACTCTTACACCAGCAGGATACGCCACCTTTTTCTCATTTCACAGAACACAACATTCGGTTATATCTCCGGCAAACTGAAATGGTAGTCATTGGGGAAATCCTGAACCTCAACCTTAGCGCCTAATGCCGTGACTGCTTTCGCATAATCGCGCTGCCACGCCACTGGAATCACAGTACCACCCTCGAATGAATCCACACAGACGAGCACTGGGCACCTAGGCTTCACCTTCCCCGCAGACGCTTGTAAAATAGCGGCCTTCTAGTTCATGTAATTTCGAGCATGCGCATTGAAAATCGGTCCCTTAAGACGAAATACTCGGGCGATAGTATCGTTCAAGTGATGCACCGGCTGCACCTTCCATGATTGCTTCATCACTTCAAGTCCAAGCGGCGTGAATAAATCGGCTGGGTCCAGCTGAGGAAACGCAGCGGCATGTCCCCATAACATCATCACCAAATGCGAGCCCGGAGCTCTCTTTGGATCGTTCATTGCCGCCGCCATCGTTCCTATTGGATTCTCCAGCCCAATAGACGTTACACCCGGTGATAGCAAAACACTTCCGCGAAGATCCAAACTACCGAAATCGGTATCGTCGAGTTCTGCCAAGGCAGCTGCGGTTCCACCACCTCGCGACCACCCGTAGCCGACCAGCTTGGAACCCGCACCTACACCCATTTGAACTGCGGCATTAGCGATGAAGAGAGCACCGCGAGCTTTCGTTCGACTGACCATGTACTGGTGAACTTCGGAGTTACTCAGCCCTTGGTAATCCGTAGCACAAACGACGTAACCACGATCGACAAAGCCCTGCACACCTGGAACTCCATAATCGATTTGCTGCGTGGATCCTGGCGCGAAATAGACCTTTAATTCATTCGCAGAATCCGGCTGCATCGAGGGACAAGCCGCATCGCCCAGGCCCGTAGTTCCGTGGCACCATGTAACGATCGGATGTCCAGCCCCCTACTTCGCTGGTGCGATCACGATTCCAGTTACCTCATGAGCAACATCGTTGATATCCTTCGACCGATAACGAATCCGCCACGCGCGAGCTCCTGCTAAACTCGTCTCGATCGGCTTCGCATCGATCAGATTTCCAGCTGTTTTCCCCGTTGATTCCTGTGGACTACCTTGGACCTGATCGAGCATGGATATACCTAAACCCAGTAGAATTAGATGAAACAAACGTTGCTGCATTGTAATCGCATCGCTCCAATCAAGTGAATTTGCGAGTAGATAGGAAACCGAACCGGCGAGTCAAAACCGATAAGAATAGTCTCGTCATCGACTCTTATATCGACTCCTATTGAGTGCAACTCAGGGCGCCGATTCAGCAGCTATCATGATCGGAATTTGGCAAAAGGTCTACCGGCGTGACTTCGATGGCTAACGCGTCGCACCCAGCATAAGAGTTCGGTGAAGGTCAACGGGTTCGTCCCTCGCGAAGTGGTCGACAAGCTGATGAAGAAAGCAAACCCAGTTTGGCAAGTGATCTTGGGGCTGAGCCGCTACGGCGGGCCTCGAACGCCCTCGGAAACGCTATCGCTACGTTGGGAAGACATCGATTGGGAAATGAATCGGATGAGCATTCCAGAGCCGAAGGTCGAGCATCACGAAGGTCGTGGCATTCGCAGTTGCCCGATCTTCCCAGAGTTGCTTTCATCCCCGACGAAGCCTTCGAGATCTTTGGTGACAAGGGCGAATACGTGGTTGCCGCTCCGCAGTATCGAGCGGCCGCCAACACAGCGATGGGTTGGAAGAATTCGAATCTACGGACCGAGATGACGCGACTGCTGCGCAGCGCTGGCGTCTCCGGTTGGCCACGATTGTTTCATTCGATGCGGGCAAGCCGGCAATCGTCGATCCGGATCGCAAGGCACGAGTAAAGACCGATTTCCTATTCTTTTGCGAAGCCTACTTCCCGCAAACATTCCATTTGCCATGGTCTCCAGATCACTTGAAAGTCAACCGTCGGATCGAGCAAGCGGTTCTTCGAGGTGGACTGTTTTCGATGGCGATGCCTCGCGGTAGTGGCAAGACCAGCGTCTGCGAATGCGCATGCATTTGGGCGGTGCTCAATGGCCACCGAGAGTTCGTATGCCTCATTGGTAGCGACGAAGGCCATGCATGCGACATGCTCGAATCGATCAAGACCGAGTTCGATGGCAACGACCTGCTCTTGGCCGACTATCCTGAGGTGGTATTTCCGATCCAAGCCCTCGATGGGATTGCCAATCGTTGCAACGGCCAACTCTACAAGGGAGAGCGAGCGCATATTGGCTGGCCGTGCTTTAAAGGGTCTCGCGACGATAGCCTAGGACCGGCGGACACCGGGGGCAAACCCCAACCTCAAGCCGGAGGAGTCTCAATGTCAACCAACGAAAGGATCCCGTGGTATCTTCCATCCTGCTATGCACAGTAGGATCAGGGTGGGAATCATCGCGAGAGTGGCTAACGAAGCAAGGCTGATAGCAATTCCGAAAACATCCGAAACGGCACCGATTAATATTGGTCCAAACACTCCCCCCAGCATCTGGTTGCCGATCGGAATCAAACTTGAAGCAATGGCTCGATACTCGTTTGAAACGGATTCTTGCAGGTGGGCAACGACGTTTGAGAAAATTCCTGCTAGCACTCCCGCACCAAGTGACCAAAATATAGAGAATTGAATCAGATCTTCTTTACTCGACGGGGAAAGCAAAGAAAGCCAGATAAACAACGGGTGTAGGGCCGCGCAAAAGAAGGCAACTAACAATCGCCCAAACAGAAATCTTCTCTTTAAGAAATCGCCTGCTAGGCCTAGCAGCGGCCCAAGGGCAACCGCTGACAAGTTGCACATACTAGCCATAATGGATGCATTCTCAATACTGAGATCCATTCTGCGGGCCAGTAGGGTTGGAGTCCATAGAATGATCGACGAACTCATCATCGTCGATAAACCCATTATTAAATACAACAGGGGAAAACCGGGTAAGCGAAATAGATAAGACATGGCATGCGCGAAACCTAGCTTATCGCCTGCGATCCCTTGTTTGTCCGATTTTTTGCGTCCTTCATGGGACGTCGCGTAGCTCAGAGTAGGCATAAACCAACTGACTGCGGCTAAACAAAGTCCAACAATTGATAAACCTACAAAGGAAGATCGCCAACCAATCATGATGGTTGTATACCCGACAGCGATATTGCCCAAGACTGTTCCGATTATTCCCGAAGCCTGAAAAAAACCGAGCAAGAAACCCCGCCTGCGTTCCGGATATTGATCGCTAATCAAGGCGTATGCGATTGGAATGTATCCCGCTTCTCCAGCAGCAACACAGATCCTGGACAAAAGTAGGAATGGAAATGAGGTGCAAAGTCCAGTGAATAACGTTGCCAAACTCCAAGTTGCTATCATCAACGAACAGGCTTTGGAGCGATTCCATCTTTCTGCCCAAAGAGTTGTGGGAATCACCAATAAAGCTAAGGAAAGGGCAAAAGCGGAACCCAGCATTCCAGCCAGCGTATCATTGATTTGGAACTCCTGTTGAATGGAGGGCAGTACGATGGACATCACCGATCGGTCTGCGAAATCGACTGCCATCATTCCGCAAAGAACAAAAAACCAAAAATACTTGAATGCGGTTGGTTTCAGCATTTTGAAGCAAGCTCTCACATCCAGAATTTGGAAATCGCTTGGTCGCATGGTTTTTTATGATCAGAAGCATGATGTCCGTGCGACATCTTATGCGAATTTCATTTACGACTGGGGAATCGTAATTGAAACATCAATCGCGATAGCACCAATGTGCCGCTTCAGTGAATTCAAAAAGAACTTCTTTAGGTAATATGGATCTTCACCAGAAGCCACCATGAATGGTAAAAACTCTTTTGGAGGTTCCGAAAGTTCAATAATTCCAGGGAGTAGTTTATTGATCATACTCATCATGCGATCGGTATGGCGATGACTCGAACGAACCATGTCTTGAAGAAATCGTAGACCAAATAAAATGTGTCTTGATTCGTCTCTTGCCAAAGCTGTCATGCCCTTAATAAAACCGGGAAAGACCTCCGCCTGCTTACATCGCTTTAAGATCCTTGCTTGGGACGCAATCGAGAGTGTGCCTTCGATAATCAGGTGGTATAAGGTGACACCCTCAACCAGCAATTCAAGATCCCCTGGTTTATTTTCAATAGCACCGGAAATCTCAGGCAGCAATTCGTTCAAAAGATATTTAACGAAAGGATGCTGATAATCTTGGTATTCCTTGAATTGTTACCGATTACCTCTCTATCCGTCCCCAACACGTCCGTGAACCAACGATCAAAAAAGACACTGTGTTTTGCTTCGTCAGCAAGTTGTGTTGTTATGTAGATTCTTTGGTCGAGTGATGGCATCGCATTAATAAATGGAACCAATGCATTGGTAACGCTGATTTCTCCGTTAAAAAACTGAACATACCCAAATAACCGCTGCTTGCGTATAAGCGGATCGGTAACGGTATCCCAATGCTGCCGATCTGTCGAGAAATCAAGATCTGCTACTGACCATTGCTGCCGCTCCCACAAGTAAAAAAGATCCATGTACGAGGGAAGACGATCCGTCCCTACTCCATATCCTTTTGAAACGAGTTCCATCCATCCAATTGGATCCGTTGATCCATGCAGATTTTCGGCGTCAATCATGATAGTATTTTTCTGGTCCATCCGGGATTACCGTGGGTAAAGATCTAGTCCACCGCAGTAGAAAAAGATCGCTTTTTTGAAGTTCTCGATGTTCCGGTAACCGCCAGCTCGACGCTTGATGGACATGATCTTGCTGTTGATCCCTTCGGCCACGCCGTTGGTGATCCCATGGGTGCAGTAGGTCACGATGTTATCGATCCGTTCCTTGAGAGTCTTTGCCAGCTTCTTCATCGGCTTCATGTTTGTTCGAATGACTCTTCGATGCCAATCGTTGAAGAATCGCTTCGCATTGCCTTCGGTCTCCTGTGCCCAAAGATCTCGGAGTAATTCCTTGTACGCCCAAGCTCTATCAGTGGCGAGGGAATTGTTGCACAAGGATTGAAACCTCGCCTGTTGTTTCTCGCTGTGGTTCTCCAAGGAGGTAAGCCAAAAGAATTTGCTACCAACAAGCCGATCATCCCCTTCGCTGAGCAGTCGTCGATGCTCCCATTTTCGAACTTTGTCTACGGCCTCGTTGGCTAGCTTCATGATGTGGAACCGATCGTGAACGATCTTGGTCTCGGCTAAAGGTATAATCCCCTTGGCTGCCTTCACGTATGCGGAACTCATGTCCATGGCGATCGCTTGAACAGACTGTATTTGCTGCTCATTGAGCTGGGAAAGGCACGCTTTTGCGGCCTCGACATCATGTCCTTCATGGATGGCTTCGACCGTGCTCTCATCCAGGTTGTAGACAATCGTCACGTAGCTTTGCCCCTTGGAGAACGCCTTTTCATCGATCCCGATTCGAGGCAACAGCGAGGGCTCTTTGCGAGCTTTGCCGCGGGCAACAGCACGTTCGATGATATGCCAGGTCGCATCCCATTGGAGACGAAGGATGGTCATCGCTCCTTTGACCGTCTGTGTCATTTGAAGGACTTCAATAGCGAAGCGTTCGAAGAGCATGGTAAATCGGCTGTGTGGTTCCGCCCACGGCACGGCAACCGACTTGACGCCGTGCTCCGGACAATCCACTCGGGGGACTCGGGCCTTGAGGATTGTCTTGAATTGGCAGGAGTCCAGATGCCTCCATTGGCGTTCATCGCCGTGACCGTAGCGAGACAATTGCTTTTGGCAGTCAGGGCAACAAAACTTGGTCGCACGAGGGTGCTCAACGCTTACGTGGATCTCTTGGGATTTCATGTCGAGTTTGACCTCGGAGACGGTCCAAGGTGCGGTGAGGCCAAGCAGATGCTGGTAGAGTTCTTTGTCTTGCATTTCTGGGGGTTCCATTCCCCAAGGATTGTACCACTACCCACACAAAACCCTGATGGACCTAAAAAGATTTTGACACGACAAGAAAATGGAGACTATGCTCAGTAGTGGTGTAGTGCAGCTGGCGATAACCTTCGGAAGCAACTTTAGCATTGAATCGATCACCCGGCAGGCGCCTCTTGCCTTTGGCTTCGATACGATCAAACCATGGGTTGGCAGATGGCCCCACGAATGCTCAATATCGCTCTTTAAATCCATTGATTACGTTTTATTGAGTTAAATCCCACCACGATTTGGTCTACTTCCTCTGGGCCAAAATAGCATAATCTAAATCGAAAGCATCAGGGAATTTACATGGAACGCGGGAGTATACCATCGATGAGAGCGACTTACCCCACAGAGGGCTTTGCAATGTCGTTGATCCACCAAGCTGTTGAGCACGGCGACAAAGTTGCACTCTCCACGATCCACGAATCGGTAACCTATGCAGAACTTTTGGACCGCGTTAGCGAACTGGCTGATAGTTTACCCACTACTCAAAGTAAAACCGTTCAAAACCGACCCGTTGCGGTAGTTGTAGATCGCTCCATTACATCTGTCGTCGCGATCATGGCGATACGATGGGCAGGTTTGCCGATCCTGCCCATAGCTGAGACGGAACCAGAGAATCGGATTTATAAAGTATTCGAGCAAACTCAACCGCAGTTGGTTATTGATGCGACCGGGAGAATGGAGTCCTCGCTAGCCGGGCAAAAGGTCCTGACCGTTGAAGGAATGGCTAGTACGAAACGGAGACTCCCCGTTCGACGAACAGACCCGGATGAGATTTCGACAATTTTTTTCACCTCAGGGTCAACGGGCTCACCCAAGTTGGTGGCGAGGACGAATCGTGTGGCGTCAAAAACCTGGAAAAGTTGGGATAACCCCAGGTTGCTCAGGACTTGGAAACACGTGCTATCTTTTTCGCCACTGAATTTTGCCGGTGGTTTTATCTTCGGAATCGCGCTGCCTGCCAAAGGACGCCGGGTGAGCCTTCTCGATATCGAGTCACCGGACATCCTGCAACTTCCTGCGATATGCGAATCCCTTGCTGTGGATTGCATGGCGGTGACCCCATCGATGATTCAGACCATCCAAAAAATCCTCGGAAATCGACGTTTGTCCTCTATCAAACATGTGATCACCTTCGGCGAGGGACTCGAATGGTCTGCGGTAAAGAATATTCGAAGAATATGTTCGGAAGACACTACCGTGCAATCGATCTATGGAGCGACCGAAACGGCGGGTTACATCGCCGAGCACACGATAGAACCTCACGTTCCAATAGGATCTGGGCTTACGCCCTTAGGGACGCCCTTTGATGCAGATCGTATCCGACTTGAACCTCTCGTAGGAAACGAGAATCTTTTCGAAATTGTCGTGGTAGATAACTCCGTGGAGAATTATCAGTGCACGAAAAACTTGATGGCAGGTCGATTCAAAGCAACAACAAGCGGAGTCATTGAATGGAAGTCTCACGACGTTGTCAGCATAGGTGAGCACGGACTCTTACACTACCGAGGTCGACTGGACGACATGATTAAGATCAATGGTCTATTAGTCGAACCCGCCGAGGTAGAACGCGTGTTGGGTTCCATTACGGGCGTGCACCATGCAGTCTTGATTGCGACAAAAGATAATTCGAATCGTTCATTCCTAATTGCACATCTTGTTGTTGACGAAGGTGTTCGCTTGAATCGCATTCTTGAGGAACTCAAACTCAATTTACCTAGGACCCTCATACCAAACGAATTTGTAAAACATACAGAACTTCCACTCACTCAACGAGGAAAGGTGGACCGTACTCGACTTCGAACAGGGCCCTTTCCTCGTTGGAGGATGGAGGAAGAACCCGATGCCAATGTAGACAGAACACCAACTTCTGTGTCAAAAAACGAGATAGAGCCGATCGTGCGGAAACTGCAAGCCATATGGCAAGAGGAATTGAACAAAAGTATTGTTGATGTTGACGTATCGTTCACCGAACTCGGCGGAGATTCTTTGCTCGCAGTTGGGTTACTTGCCCGCATCGAAAGTGAATTTAAAAAAAGATGCACGCCTGGAGACCTACTGAAAAACCAGACAGTCAAGAAATTAGCGGAATGTTTGTTAAATTCTCATGATCGTAAGGGTTTCATAGAACCGCTAGTCTATTCAGTTGATCGAGGAGGACAAACGATTTTTGTTTTGCCTGGTCGAGCAGGGACGGGTTCTTTGCCTCGAGTATTTATGGATGCGATCCAAAGGGATGGAACCTTGGTTGTTTTGCGCATGGATCCTCACCATGTTCCAGACGAATGCAGAGATAATTTCGAACGACTCGCTGAGGAATTCGTTCAGGTTCTTCGGGGATACCAACCCGCGGGTCCTTACATTCTGATGGGCTATTGCTTTGGAGGGATGCTTGCCTTCGAAATCGCGAGGCAACTCGAATTACTTGACGAGAAAGTCTCCTTGCTAGCCACCATCGACGCTGGGAAAGACCCCGTTTTCCGATGGTTTGATCTCCGGGAGCAGAACCGATTCGCGATTCGATTTATCCGGAATGTACCACATTGGATCAAATCCACTCATTCGAGCAGAGAGTGGAGGTCGAGTCTTTTCAGAGGACTGAAAAAACTGCAAGCTGCCGTAAGTATTGGTAAGTACCAATCGCTGGCGAATCAGGTCAGGTTGGGCAGAAATCGATCGGTGGGTTTTATAAAGTTGAACGACGAATGCTCGAGCACAATACTCAACCTCACCAAGGCCTACCTGGCTTATTCCCCGAGAAAATTCGGAGGACGGATCGTCTTATATCGCGCTAAAACACGCCCTCTATTGCATTCGCTGTCTCCTGACTGCGGATGGTCATCCGTGACCAAAAATCTTGAAATCGTTCCAGTACCTGGTGACCATCGATCGATGTTTGCCGGCAAGGGTTTGGAGGTTTTAACGAAAGATCTCCGGGCCAAGATTCAAGGTTTGAAGCAAACAGGAGTATCAGATGGTTGTTCGCTAGGAGTGGGGAGCTAGTCCGTCAATGTTTTAGCCTCGTCAGCAGACTTTATAGGTCCGAATAGGCTCAAGAAGATCGCCGAGCGAATATTATCGTGCGATGGAAATGGTTTCCACCTCCCTCAAGCCACTTTAGCAGCAACAACTCATATCGCTTGAGCAACCCTTGTAATTGAACTATCTGATCGGCGGTACGATCTTTTTATGCTACTTAGGCTGAGCCAAAACCCAGTCCCTCCTATCTTGGGAATATTAGGACCTTTTGCCCACAAATTCCGCGGAAGAGTCAGAAAAGATGCGACGATGTAATCTCAAAATTGTCGAGACGCGAGTTTCCTGTAGTATCCCGAAACCGCTTCTGTACAAGTATTTTTGGTTTTTTGTTCTTTGCGCAATGATGGCAGTCGATTTCGCAGACCGATCGGTAATGTCCGTAGTACTGCCCTCCATTCAACGAGATTTCCTAATCAATGATACGCTGGCTGGCATGCTCGGGTCTGCCTTTTCCTTTTCCCTAGCTTTACTGGTCATCCCCACAACACTTTGGGCGGAACGATGGAATCGCTCTAAAGCCTGTTCTGTGATGGTAGCAACATGGAGTCTAGCAACGTTTTCCACTGGGATCTGCACCTCATTTCCATTACTGCTTTTGTCCAGGATCTGTGTTGCTGCTGGAGAAGCAGGATACATTCCAATCGCATATGCCTGGATTTGCCACCAATATCCGGAACGAAGGCGGGGATTCTTGCTCGGCGTTTTTCAGGCTTCGGGAATTATTGGAACAGTCTTTGGCAACATCGCAGTTGGGTATGCAACCGCCATGTTCGGTTGGCGATATTCCTTTGCAGGATTATCACTTGTTGGTCTTTGCTTGGCCGCATTCAGTTGGTTTATGCCTACTCTGGGCAATGCGGTGCCCGAGGAAGAATACAACAAATTGGACCAACAAGGGGTTGCGAATCGCAAGCGAAGCTTCATGGATTCCATGTCCTATCTTTTTCGTTTACCCGGTTTTCCTCTATTATATTTAATACTTGGCCTATCGACGATGATGAGTTCCTCGATCATTCTCTGGACACCCACCCTACTGGTCCGCAAGTTGGATCTAAGCATTGAGAATGCATCCATCATCTCCAGTATCTGTAACCTATCAGCGGTAGCACTTGGGCCATTGCTAGGCCTAGCGGGCGACTTCTTAAAGAAAAGGTTTCCTCTTGGGAGGTTGTTAGTCGCCCTCCTTTGCGCAGCCCTACACCCGTTGTTTCTATGGCTTTCGCTGCTTTCCCCATCGAGTAAAGCCGATTTTGTCCAGTTCTCAATCTTTTGGTCGCTTGGTGTGGGATCGCTTGCAGGACTTTTTTCAAACGCCGTCACCCATTTGCAAGAAGCGGTGTCTAACGAGTATCGAGCCATTGCGTCGAGTTTGATTCCAATCGGCAATCAGTTGCTGGGGGGAGTGGTTGGGCCGGTGTTAATAGGGGCCGTTTCAGATTTTTTCGGACTTGCTATCAGTCTTGCTTCGTTAGCCACCCTCGCGATGATTCCAACCATTATTTTACTGTGCATGGTAGGATCGAAAATACTAAGTAGGCCTTCCGTTGTAAGCACTGACAAGCACCTGAAGGGAGATTGCTAGTACGTAGAGAGCCTCAGCATCATTATCACAGAACGACCGACTGGACTCGTCGAAGGGAACAAATACGAGAACAGCAACACTGCCGGTGCATCGCCAGACGGACATTTTTGCAGTCAGTGGAAGACCCCCAAGCCGCTCAACGCTCCTGCACATCCTTAAGTGGTTCGTTCGTACTATGAAAACAATCCGATACAAGGCGGCCCGGCAGGAGGTAACGCGGGCCAAGCGTTATCAACTCCGAGCAAAAACGCGGGCGAGCCGTCCGCTAGTCCGGTTGGCCTACCGCGTGCCTACGGTTAACGCTTGCAGTTTACCAGCTTGCCCGTAGCCGCTTGAGACCTCGTCGCACAAAGGACGGCCGCCACTCAGGGTTCTCCGCATCGTCAAGCCGCAGATCGGGCAGCCGCCGGAGCAACGCTGGGAGTGCGATTTCGGCCTCAAGGCGTGCCAATTGAGCACCCAGGCAGAAATGGATGCCCCCGCCGAACGACATTGGCCGGATGTTCGGCCTGGTGATGTCGAGCCGCTCAGGATTGTCAGGGTAGACCGCTGGATCGTGGTTGGCGGAGCCGAGAAGGCAGAGAACAATCTCGCCCTTGGGAACGGTCTTTCCAATGAGTTCGATGTCCTCCAGCGCAACGCGGCTGGTCATCTGCACTGGGGAATCGTACCGCAAGAATTCCTCGACGGCGTTGCCGATCAGAGCCGGATTGGCCTTGAGCAACGCAAGTTGGTCGGGGTGGCGGAACAGCGCCAGCAAGCTGTTGCCGATCAAATGGCTTGTGGTCTCGTGGCCTGCGATGAACAGTAGCCTAATGTTGGCTATCAGCTCCTCTTTGCTGAGCTTCTGGCCGTGCTCCTCGGCCTGAACGAGCTGTGTCGTGAGGTCATCGCCAGGCTCGCGGCGACGTAGCTCGAGGATCTGTTCGAAAAAAATCTCATCCATCTTCACTTGCTCGTTACCCGCTTGGATGTCCTCGAGCGTCAGCGGAACCGGTTCAAGGCTTCGGAAGTTGTCACCAGATCCTGGGTAGAAGACCTCGCGGCGGTCCTGCGGAATGCCGAGCATGTCGCAGATGATGGTGACCGGCAGGCGGTGGGCAAAGTCTGCGATCAAATCCATGCAACCGCGATCTACGATGGCGTCGAGCATCTGGTCCACCACCTCCTGGATCCGTGGCCGCATGTCCGCAACCCGACGTGCGGTGAAAGCCTTGACCACCAACCCGCGGAGACGGCTGTGGTCGGGCGGATCAGTGCATAAGATGGTGTTGGACATGAAACGGAAGAGTGGTTGCTCCAAGGCATCTGCACCGTAGCGGCGACGGTGGCGCTCAACATAGTCCTTGCCGAAACGATTGTCGCGCAGAACGCAACTCACCTCGGCATGACGGCTGGCGACAAAAGCACCGGTCGGTAACAAATGCAAGGGATCGATGGAACGCAATTTCGCAAAAGCAGGATAAGGATTTTTGATAAAATCGGGCGAAAGCGGATCGAATAGGTCCACAGTGGAAATCGGACCCAAAACTTGTTCGTTCATAATGACCTCGATCGGCTAACGAAACAACACGGTTTCATTAACAGGTTAAGTCAAATCGCCTCCACGTCAAGACTCCGCTTCCCTCGGAACTTGTCAATGACTGTGTTCAGAGGATGGAGAGCTGATCGATCTTGTTGGCAGAGAGTGACGCCCCAGAACAGTCGTGCCTAACTCGCTTTTGTGCGTTGTTACACACATAGTAACGACAACGTTTGTTTTGTCGGGTCGTATGGCCCACGACCATTTGCTCCATCGCGGCGATCTCTTTTCCGACATTCAGTTGCATGTTTTTCTCCATGGATTTTTGGTAAATCGGTCTCGCAGCGAGTTGACCGGAGGTATGGTCGATGGTTGTGTTTTGGGATTTTGAATTAGGCGGCATCCTGCAGGATTCCATCGACGAACTCCCAAGACGCACTACAGCGCCCACCGTTGCATTTCCCATGCCAAATGAAATCTCGCCCCCGCGCATGGTTAAGATGATTTACAAATTTGCCGAAGTTCTCGGGGGCACTACCGGTCTAAAAATGGCATCCTCCGTTGCATCGCTTGCCACGTCGGCGGCTTGGAATCCGTCCGCGTCAGTTAGCGGGATGGCGGTCAAAAAAAGACGTGGTGTGCAATGAGCGATATCAAGAGTCCGATGCTTCTCTACGTAAAGGGCACCATGATCCTGTGGATCGGCGTCATGGGGTTTGCCTTGGTGATTTTAGAAAGACCGAGCCTACGTATCGCAGCCTTGATGGCCATTTCGATTTGGGGTTTTTGCCTCGCCTGCTACTTCGCGTTCTACGTGATCCAGCACTACATCGATCCGAACTACCGGTTCGCAAGCCTGACAGCATTCGTGGGCTACTTACTCGAGAGCCGACGGGAAACCGATTCGGAGAATCGAAGGGGTCAGGCCTCTTTGATCGGTAAAGCGACAGAGTTACTCTAAGGCATTCCTCAATCCCGGAGAATCAGCATGCCCAGACCACCCCGCGCCGATGAAGCAGGCGGACTGTATCACGCACTGAACCGCGGAAATCTTCGGGCAACCATTTTTCACAAGGACGCCGACTTCGAAGCGTTCGAGCAGGTTTTGTACGAGGCCCTGCAAATTCATCAGATTGAGCCGTATTCGTTTTAGTTGATGCCCAATCATTACCATTTGGTTTTAAGACCTCTTGTCGATGGCGAGATGAGCCGGTTCATGGGCTGGGTCGGCGGCACACCTACGATGCGTTATCATGCCCACTACCATACGAGCGGGATGGGGCACGTGTACCAACAGCGCTACAAGAGCTTTCCGATTCAAGATGACGAGCATTTTTTTACCGTGTGCCGGTATGTCGAACGCAATGCGCTGCGGGCAGGCTTGGTCCGGCGTGCCGAGGATTAGCGCTGGGGGGCATTGTGGCGGTGGCTGCAAAGGCCGGAGCCGAATCCGCCGCTGCTGTCGCCCTGGCCAATATCGCGGCGGCCGGGCTGGGTTAATCGAGTCAACACGCCACTGAGCGAAGCGGAATTGGCGGCTGTCCGGTTATCGGCGCAGCGCGGTAAGCCCTTGGGAGATGACGAATGGGTTGAGGCGATTGCCCGCCGCCTGAACCTGGAATCAACCCTGCGACCACGCGGACGCAAACGCGTCCGATTCCCCAAATGACCCATCAAAGAGGCCTGACCCCTTCGATCTTCCCGAACAGCCCGCCGACGATGCCAGCGACGGCGCCTGCCACAATACCGTGTTCCGGCCGCAGGCCCGCAGCGATGGCGAAGCCCATCGCCATCGGAATCGCCATCATGGCGACAATCAAGCCCGCACTGACGTCGCGCCAGACGACCCAACGCCAGCTTTCGCGGGTTATATCTTCATAACGGGCGTCAAACGGATTGAGAAAAAGTTTTAGCCGTTCCCACATTGTTCTGTCCTTTCGCACATCCATAAGACGCGTTAGTAACCTGGCAATCTCTACCCAACAAGCGAAGCGTCCGATGAGTGGTCGTAGGCAGGACTCACGTAGCGGCCGCGGTATGTGACACTCTCTCCGTCGACGTTTATGCACCTCACCGGGACGCTTTGGCGCACGGTTATCCAAATGGGCAGGCCTTCCAGGAACGGGGCGAGGGAAGCCGAGAAGCTATGGGTTCTGCTCAAGTAATAGTGGTCACTCATCAGGATGATCTCTGTGAACTTTTCCAAGGTGCTTTTTGCAATTCGTCGTCCAGGAACTAAGGTGTGTAAGGCAAAGAGGAGTGATGAAGAACGATACGCAACGCTCCACCTTTTCTCTTATAACCCCAGCTCTTATCGACTGTTGTCTCTTTGCCGTGCCTGTCCGTAAAAGTGACCGAACCCATCCACATGGCTAAATCACCGTCAATAAAACACTCGCCGGCATTCGATGTGACATCAACCCACCCCTTCAAGGCAAAACCTGTGTCGGGGTATTTGCAATTTTCTCCCACGAAGTAAGAGAGTGCGCCTTCGTAGTCAGTACGGAAGGTTTTTGCTCCATACGCCAGAGTCGGTTTGAACAAAACCTTTCTCTCTTTTTCATCAAGGTTAAATCCGTAAATTTCGTCCAGCAACTTCTCAGCTAGATCCACCGCGGCTTTAATTCCTCGGGTATGGTACGCCTTGGAAATTGCGACCAATCGCTTGCCCCAGTCGTCCCGTGCTTCTTTCAATTCCGCTTCAGTGATCGGCTTTGCTTCAGTGCTCGGCATCGATTTTTTTTTCGCCATATTGAAACCTCATCTTTGTTGATTTTGATTTGAAAGTACAACCGCTCTTTATCGGATTTTGGACGTGCAAAGAATCACCACGCATCCCCTTCGCTTCAGCAGGTTGCGGTGCGCCCGCAGGTTCTGGACAAAGCGCTCGTTGCCTTCCTTGAGAAATTGCACCGCCTTGGCTGGGGAAGTCGTTGCCTGGGTTTCGGAAGTGTGTGTTCTCATGGTTTTTAACAAAGGTTGCGGTGTGGTCGTTAGTGTCCCGAAAAAAACAAGAGAGGGCGCCTTCGCTATGAGGGCAAGCCATTTGAGGTTCCATCAGCAACCAAGCGCCGACATCGGGTCAGCGCGCTTTGCACAATAGTCTGTTGCCCGCTGAGGACGCACTGAACCGATAGTTCGACAGTCGCACTCAGTACACGACAGCGCAATAGACGCCGTGGAAATCAACAGCGTATGCGAATACCCGCGCCAGGCAAGAACTGCGCAGGGGTAGAGCGATCAAGAGCATGCGTCTTGCTTGCTCCTAAAACTCTGGGTGCAACGAGAGAATACTGAAAAGCCCCGAGTCGGCGGCGCTTCGTTTCAAGAGACTTCTGCCGGTCTCGACGATGAGCAACGGCAATCGATTGCTCCTCTTGGAGCCTAACTTCCTCCGAGCCTTCTTCGCAACAGGCTCGTAGCGTGGAAAAGACCGACGGCACACCTCCCAGCATGGAAACGATGAACAAACTGAGCGCGACTTGTACCAGCACGGATCGCCCTCGAGCAAACCGCAACTTCAGCGACTCAAGTTGATAAAAACGATTCATGACCATCCGCACTGCTGCTGATGCTGATAGGAAGCTGATAGGAAATTTGATTTGCAGATAGTGTACCAGAGAAAATCCTAAAGAAAAGGGATTGTAGTGCTGAAAGGCGGGCGCGCCCGCCTTTCAGCACTACAATCCGCGGTCCTTGCTGGAGGCGGCGAGCCGATTGGAGGCCTGTTCGAAGGCATCTGGCAGGTTGCTGCAGGCAAAATCGGCGCTGAGCTTACAACTTGCGCGCAGGTTCCCCATACCGACCCGAGTCGGGGATGATTAGAAGCTCACCAGGAAGGTGTCGATGTCGACGTAGGTCTGTTCGTGGGACGCGTCGGCTTCGGAGGGTGCATCGAATGAGTGACCAGAGTAGCTGGACATCGCCATTTTTGCGTCATTTTCTTTTGTGCAGTAGCGGTTTCTGATCGATGCACTTGAGGGAATCAGGGTTGATTCCCATCTCCAAGTAAGAAGCGATCCGTGTCCGAATATGACATCGACTTGGCTCTGCATTCCGCTTCTGATGGTAGCCAATTCGATATGTTTCTGCCTCGTATCTTTGATGCCGCAGGCGACGCGGCAGATCCAGCGACCCTATGTAGGTGTCCGCAGCGCGACTCACTTGCTCCAATGC